>JGI24504J29685_1000183_pt1 | contig 137376 bp, 143 predicted proteins | sample BioPla4RNA1_FD_29685 | JGI IMG/M metagenome (IMG submission 29685)
CTTAAATATACATCACCCCCAATGATGTATATCACCCGCCTTAGCTCAATTTGGCAGAGCATCGGACTGTAGATCCGAGGGTTGCTGGTTCAAGTCCGGCAGGCGGGACTTCACCATCGGTGTGAAAGCTTTAAATACTATGAAAATATACATTTAAAACATGTATGTCATACAGCAATGGTAAAGTATATAAGCAGGTAAAGAGAGAACAGTGGTATGCTCTCATTCTGGAGACCTGCCCTGGTGGTGTAGGGGCTATCATGCGGGCCTGTCGAGCCCGCGACTCGGGTTCAATTCCCGGCCAGGGCGTTCCTTCAGGGCCCGTAGCTCAGTCTGGCAGAGCGCTTGGCTTTTAACCAAGTGGTCGCGGGTTCAATTCCCGTCGGGCCCGCTATCTAATTTTACGGTGACTTTTTATCTGGAGGACTGAATTGTGAAGAAGGATATCTTGAAACACCAGCTGGTTCCGGAACATGTTGTTTTGAATGATTCTGAAGCAAAAAGGGTGCTGAAGGAGCTGGATGTGCATCCAGAACAGCTGCCCAAGATAAAAACAACTGACCCTGTGGTGAAGGCCATAGGTGCTAAAAGGGGGGATATAGTGAAGATAATTCGTAGAAGTGCAACTGCAGAGGAATTCATTACATACAGGCTCGTTCAGGACTGATTTTCCAGATTAAGATAGGGTCGGCATGATAATTATTCATCATTTAATTTGTTTTGGAGGAAGTCCATGAAAAAAAGTGCATGGGGATTGGTAGACGCGTTTTTTGATAAGTACGACCTGGTGGACCACCACATCCATTCATACAACGACTTTGTGAGTAACAGGATACAGGAAATAATAGACACCAGCGAACCTATAGAACTTGAACAGGGCCAGTACACCGTTGAGACCGGGAAGGTTACCATCGAAAAGCCCTTCATAAAGGAGGCTGATGGTTCCAAGAGCAAGATATACCCTACAGAGGCAAGGCTAAGGAACCTGACCTACTCCGCCCATATGAGCCTTGAAATGAGGCTCCTCAAGGAGGGCGGCTCCGAGACAGAATTCGAGAAGGTCTACCTCGGTGAACTGCCTGTTATGCTCAAATCAGAGATATGCCACCTGCATGGTCTCGGAAGAGATGAACTCATTGAAAAGGGCGAGGACCCGGCAGACCCTGGAGGCTACTTCATCGTCAATGGATCAGAGAGGTCCATTGTAACAATGGAGGAGATAGCCCCCAACAAGATAATCCTTGAAAGGATAGGTGAAGAGGATGAGAACAGGGCAAGGGCCATCGTCACATCCCTAAGGAGCGGTTTCAGGGCAAGAATATCCCTCGAGTACAGGAAGCCCCGGAAGACAGGCGTCTTCCTGAGGATATCGTTCCCCTACGTCCCGGGAGAACTTCCACTTGTAATCCTCCTGAGGGCACTGGGCCTTGCAACCGACCAGGAGATCATCACAAGCATATCAGATGACTTCAACTATCAGATGATAGCTGCAGACGACATCCAGGTATCCCTTGACAAGCTGAAACTTGACAGCGATAAAATGGAAGAAATGGATGAAGAAGAGAGAAGGGAATACCTCATAAGAAGCGCCATAAAATACATCGGTAACCGCGTTGCCAAGGGCATGACCGAGGATTACCGTATAAAAAGGGCCGAGGATGTTATTGACCGTTATCTTTTACCGCACATAGGAACAGAACCCGATAAGAGACTTGAAAAGGCAGTGTACCTTGCTGAGATGACAGAGATGCTCCTGCAGGTCATCTCAGGGGAGCGCAAACCCCACGACAAGGACCACTACACAAACAAGCGCCTCAGGGTATCAGGAGACCTCATGGAGGACCTCTTCAGGGTTGCCTTCACAAGTCTAACCAGGGATATGAGCTACCAGCTCGAGAGGAGCCTTGCAAGGGGAAAGGAACCCTCTGTAAAGCAGGCCGTGAGATCCGACGTCCTGAGCGAAAACCTGAAGCACGCCATCGCAACAGGTAACTGGGTCGGTGGAAGGGCAGGTGTGAGCCAGCTACTGGACAGGACAAGTTACATGGGTACACTCTCCCATATGAGGAGGGTTGTATCACCACTGAGCAGGAGCCAGCCCCACTTCGAGGCAAGGGACCTTCACCCGACACAGTTCGGTAAGATCTGCCCCAACGAGACCCCTGAAGGTCCGAACTGTGGTCTTGTCAAGAACCTCGCCCTCATGGCCAAGATATCCGAGGGCTCAGACCCTGATGAAATTGAAGAAGTCATCAAAAAAATGGGGGTTATTAACTAATTTTTTCCACCGGGAGGCTGTTACGTGAATAAAACCAAGATCTACATTAATGGAAAACTTATAGGGACCTGCGACAATCCTGAAGAATTTGTTGAGGAGATACGGGCTAAGAGAAGGTCCGGAGAAGTATCCCATGAAATGAACATAACCCACTACCCTGAAAACCATGAGATATACATCTTCACGGATCCCGGGAGGGCCAGAAGACCCCTGATCATCGTGGAGGACGGCGAACCCCTCCTCAAGGAGGAACACCTTGAAAAACTCAGCTCCGGTGAAATGGAATGGGACGACCTCATATCACAGGGGATTATAGAGTACCTTGACGCCGAGGAGGAGGAGAACACCTACATAGCAATGAGCCCCGAGGAGGTCACAGAGGAACATACCCACCTTGAAATTGACCCGTCAACCATGCTGGGTATCTGTGCAGGGATCATACCATTCGCAAACCACAACTCATCCCCAAGGAACACCATGGAGGCGGGGATGACAAAACAGGCCCTTGGTCTCTACGCATCAAACTATGACCTCCGTACGGATACACGCGCCCACCTCCTCCACCACCCCCAGGTCCCCATAGTCAAGACAAGGATAATCGACGTGATAGGCTACGATGAAAGGCCATCCGGTCAGAACTTCGTGGTGGCAGTCATGTCCTACGAGGGCTACAACATGGAGGACGCCCTCATCCTCAACAAGGCATCCCTTGAAAGGGGCCTTGCAAGGTCATCATTTTTCAGGTCATATGAGGCAACGGAACGCAGATACCCCGGGGGGCAGGAGGACCGCTTCGAGATACCTGAGAAGGGTGTCCGGGGTTACCGTTCAGAGAGGGACTACAGGCACCTTGACGAGGACGGTATAATCAACCCAGAAACAGAGGTGTCATCAGGCGATGTGCTCATCGGTAAAACATCACCGCCCCGTTTCCTTGAAGAGATCGATGAATTTGGAACGGTTGCAGAGAGAAGACGTGAAACATCGGTAACCGTGAGGCGCGGGGAAGAGGGAATCGTTGACGCCGTTCTCCTCACAGAAACCGTTGAGGGAAGCAGACTTGCCAAGATAAGGGTGCGTGAACAGAGACAGCCAGAATTCGGTGACAAGTTCGCATCAAGGCACGGTCAGAAGGGGGTTGTGGGCCTCATAGTATCACAGGAGGACATGCCCTTCACAGAGGACGGTGTTGTACCCGACCTCATAGTGAACCCCCACGCCATACCCTCAAGGATGTCGGTGGGACAGGTCCTTGAGATGCTTGCAGGTAAGGCCGCCTGCATGGAGGGGCGGCGCGTGGACGGAACACCCTTCACCGGTGAGGAAGAGAAGGACCTGAAGGAAGCCCTGAAGGCCAACGGATTTGAAAGTGCAGGTGTTGAAACACTCTACAACGGCATAACCGGGGAAAGGATAGAGGCCGAGATATTCATAGGCGTTGCATACTACCAGAAACTCCACCACATGACAACAGACAAGGTATACGCGCGTTCAAGGGGTCCGGTGCAGGTCCTTACAAGACAACCCACAGAGGGAAGGGCGAGGGAAGGAGGTCTCAGATTCGGTGAAATGGAAAGGGACTGTCTGATCGCCCATGGAGCAGCTCTGGCCCTGAAAGAGAGGCTTCTTGATGAATCAGACAAGTACGAGGCCCTCGTATGTGCGGAATGTGGTATGATAGCCATCTACGACAAGATCAGGGACAAGAAGTACTGTCCAATATGTGAGGACTCTGAATCATTCCCTGTGGAGATCTCATACGCATTCAAATTACTCCTGGACGAGCTTAAAAGTCTATGCATCTTCCCAAAGCTTGTACTTGAAGATAAGGCATGATAATGGATTTAAGGGAATAAACCAAAGGAGAGAATACCTTGAGAGGAATTTTAAAGAAAATTTCCCAGATAAACTTTGGGCTCATGTCCCCTGAGGATATAAGGAAGATGTCCGTGGCCCAGATAGTGACACCGGACACCTATGACGAGGACGGGTACCCCATCGAGAACGGACTCATGGATCCAAGGTTAGGGGTTATAGATCCAAGTCTGAGGTGCAGAAGCTGCGGTGCCAAGGGTGGTGAGTGCCCCGGGCACTTTGGAAGCATAAACCTTGCAAGGCCCGTGATCCATGTTGGTTTTGCAGACACCATACACAAGATACTCAGATCCATCTGCAGGAAATGCAGCAGGATACTCCTGACGGAAACAGAAATCCAGGACTACCGGCAGAGGATACTTGAAGCCATGGAGAGGGAGGAAAGCCTCACACCCATAATAAAGGAGATATACGCAGAGGCAAGACGTGACAGGTGCCCCCACTGTGAGGAGGAACAGGAAGAAATAAAACTTGACAAACCGGTTTCAATCGTTGAGGGCGACTACAAGCTAACACCAAGTGAAGTCAGGGAGCGCCTTGAGAGGATAACCGACAATGATTCCCTTCTCCTCGGAGTCAACCCGGAGGTTGCAAGACCCGAATGGATGGTCCTCACCGTACTCCCGGTCCCCCCGGTTACCGTGAGACCATCAATCACCCTGGAGACAGGTGAAAGGTCAGAGGACGACCTCACCCATAAACTCGTTGATATCCTCAGGATAAACCAGCGCCTCAAGGAGAACATGGAGGCCGGAGCGCCCCAGCTCATCGTTGAGGACCTCTGGGAGCTCCTCCAGTACCATGTGACAACCTACTTCGACAACGAGGCATCAGGAGTGCCGCCTGCAAGGCACAGGTCAGGAAGGCCCCTCAAGACCCTGGCCCAGAGACTGAAGGGTAAGGAGGGTCGTTTCAGGAGCAACCTTTCAGGTAAAAGGGTTAACTTCTCAGCCCGTACAGTCATATCCCCTGACCCCAACATAAGCATAAACGAGGTGGGCGTCCCTGAACTGATAGCAAAGGAGGTCACGGTACCGGTCTATGTCACCGAGTGGAACATAGACCGCATGAAGGAGTACATAGAAAACGGACCGGACGTCCACCCCGGCGCAAACTACGTTATAAGACCCGACGGCCGGAAGATAAGGATCTACAATGAGACAAAGGATGTTGTGCTGGAAAACCTCAAACCCGGCTACATAGTTGAAAGGCACCTCAAGGACGGGGACATAGTGCTCTTCAACCGTCAGCCATCACTCCACAGGATGTCAATGATGGCCCATGAGGTCAGGGTCCTCCCCTACAAGACCTTCCGTCTAAACCTCTGCGTCTGCCCCCCATACAACGCTGACTTTGACGGTGACGAGATGAACATGCACGTGTTCCAGACAGAGGAGTCCCGTGCAGAGGCCAAGACCCTCATGCGTGTCCAGGAGCATATCCTTTCACCAAGGTTCGGCGGACCCATCATCGGGGGTATACACGACCATATCTCAGGAGCATACCTCCTCACAAGGAAAAAGGCTGTTTTCAGTGAGGAGCAGGCCTTCCAGATCCTCAAGAAGGCAGGGCTCCCCCTCCCCGACAGGGAGGGCCGCGAGTGGACAGGTAAGGAAATATTCAGCATGGTCCTCCCGGACGACCTCAACATGGTTTACCGTGCGGAGATCTGCAGGAAATGTGACGAATGCCTTGAGATGGACTGTGAAAACGACGCCTACGTTGTCATAGAGAACGGTCAGCTGGTAACAGGTGTCATTGACGAGAAGGCCTACGGAGCATTTGCAGGTAAGATACTTGACCAGATAGTGAAGGAGTATGGAAGCGAAGCCGCCAGGGAATTCCTCGACTCCGCCACAAAACTGGCTATTGCCGGTATAATGCATGCAGGTTTCACCACCAGTACCAACGATGAGGAGATCCCTGAGGAGGCCAGGGAACGCATAGAAGCCCATCTCAGGAATGCCGAGGCCCGTGTAGACCAGCTCATCGAGGCATATGAGAACGGTGAACTCGAACCCCACCCCGGAAGGAGCCTTGAGGAAACCCTCGAGATGAAGATAATGCAGGTCCTCGGTGAGGCCAGGGACAAGTCAGGGGAGATTGTAGAGAGCTACTTTGACATGGACGAGAACCACGCGGTTATAATGGCACTTACAGGTGCAAGGGGTTCCATGCTTAACCTGACGCAGATAACCGCATGTGTCGGTCAGCAGTCTGTCCGTGGTGGTCGTATAACAAGGGGGTACGACAACAGGACGCTTCCCCACTTCAAGAAGGGAGAACTCGGTGCTAAGTCACGTGGATTCGTGCACTCAAGTTACAAGGAGGGACTCGACCCCATTGAATTCTTCTTCCATGCCATGGGTGGAAGGGAAGGTCTTGTGGACACCGCCATCCGTACAGCCCAGAGCGGTTACATGCAGAGGCGTCTTGTGAACGCCCTCCAGGACCTCACGGTGGATGAGAATGGAAGGGTCGTTGACAACAGGGGAGTTATCATACAGACCCGCTTCGGTGAGGATGGCGTGGACCCGGCGAAGAGTGATTACGGTAAGATAGTTGACCTTGACAAACTCGTGCAGGAGATAAGGCTTAAATCAGGGAAGTGAAGGGGTAAGGTGATTCTGTGCAGGACGTTATTAAAAAGATAGAGGATTACTCCTCCAGGAACGGGATTATGCTCCCGGACCCTGTCACCGAATACGTGGCAGGGATTGCTGAGGAGGAAAAACTGAAGGACCCCGAGCTCCATGACCTTGTAAGGCTCTTCAGCAGGATATGTGAGAGAAACAGGGGCCTTGAAGGAGAAGAACTGTTAAAGGCCGTGGAGGATGAATACCTCAGGATACTGAAGGTCAGGGAGCTCGTCAAAAGGAAGAGGGCCAAGTTCCCCCCGAGGCTCATTGAAGAGATAGCTGAAGCAATTAAAAGGCACGGCCTCAGTGACGATGAACTCGATGAACTTGTAAGGGGTGTCAGAAGGGCCTATGAACGTGCCATGGTTGAGGCCGGTGAAGCCGTTGGTACAGTGGCCGCCCAGTCAGTCGGTGAACCAGGTACCCAGATGACGATGCGTACCTTCCACTATGCAGGGGTGGCTGAGCTCAACGTTACACTTGGTCTCCCCAGGCTCATCGAGATAGTGGATGCCAGGAAGAAGATATCCACCCCAACAATGAGCATATACTTTGAAGGCGACAGGAAATACGATGAGGAGTTCGTGAGGAAAAAGGCCAACAAGATAAGTAAGAGCACCCTCAACGATGTCCTTAAAAATTTCAGCATCCAGTATGCCGACATGTCAGTTGAAGCAGAGCTGGATGATGAGAAAATCCGTGAAAAACACCTTGAATATGATGATATAATAGCCAAGGTGGAAAAAACTTTTAAGAAAGTAGAAATAGATAACAACATACTGAGATTTGAACCCCCCAAGCCAACCATAAGGGAGCTCAGACTGCTTGCAGATAAAGTAAGGAAACTCCAGATAAGCGGGGTTAAAAATATAGGCAAGGTGGTTATCCGTAAAGAGGATGATGAATGGGTAATCCATACAGAGGGTTCAAACCTTGGAGCTGTTCTTAAAGAAGAGGGTGTGGATAAGGTCAGGACGACCACCAACGACATTCATGAGATAGAAACAGTCCTTGGTATAGAGGCAGCCAGAAACGCGATAATTCACGAAGCAAAGAGAACCATGGAGGAACAGGGTCTCACCGTGGACATAAGACATATAATGCTCGTTGCAGATATGATGACTGCCGATGGTTCTGTCAAGTCCATTGGAAGACATGGTATTAGCGGTGAGAAAGCGAGCGTCCTTGCAAGGGCTTCTTTTGAAGAAACCGGGAAACACCTTCTAAGAGCAAGTATCAGGGGAGAGGTCGATCATCTCACCGGTATTATAGAGAACATTATTATAGGGCAACCTATACCCCTGGGTACAGGTTCCGTTAGTGTTATAATGAAAAAATAGGAGGCAGTAGATGGACATAGATAGAGGAATACGAGTCGCTGTAGATACTGGTAATGTTATTCTTGGATCAAAGGAGACAGTCCAGAACCTTAAACTGGGTAAAGGAAGACTGGTTGTAATGGCCAGTAACATTCCAGAGGACCTGAAGGAGGATATAGAATACTATGCTGGTCTATCAGAGATTCCAGTTTACACTCATGAAGGCACCAGTGTCGAATTAGGCTCTGTATGCGGTAAACCATTCACCGTGGGTGCCCTCCTCATCAAGGACCCCGGTGATTCAACAATACTGGAAATTGTGGGGTAGGTTCCTGTGACCATCAAATTCACCACCAACGAGATAAGGTACATTGCACTATTTGAAAGCATGACCGGTGCAATGGTAAAGGACTGCATCGTTGACGACGATAGCGGCAGGATAACATTCCTTGTTAAGAAGGGAGATATGGGTCTTGCCATCGGTAAAAAGGGAAGCACAGTTGCCAAGGTTCAGAAGGCCGTTGACAAGGGCGTTGAGGTTATCGAACACTCAAACGACCCTGTGGAGTTCATAAAGAACCTCATGGCACCTGCAAAGGTGAGGAGCATAAGGATACTCCAGAAGGAGAACGGTGAAAAAATAGCCACAGTAGAAACCGATCCCAAAAACAAGAGAATCGCCATTGGAAGGGGCGGGCAGAACATTGAAAGGGCCAGACTACTGGCCAGGAGACAGCATAACATAAGCAACATAATAATAAAATAAATTTCAGAGGAGGAATTTCATTTGCCAGGACTTTTCGCAGCAAAAAAGCTCAAGAGTAAAAGACAGAATTTTAGATGGAAGGACACACATTACAAGAGAAGATCACTGCGCCTTGACGTGAAGACAGACCCCCTTGAAGGAGCACCTCAGGCAAGGGGCATCGTAATAGAAAAGGTGGGTATAGAGGCAAAACAGCCCAACTCAGCCATAAGGAAGTGTGTGAGGGTTCAGCTCATAAAGAACGGGAAGCAGATCACGGCCTTCGCACCTGGAGACGGCGCCATTGGTTTTATCGATGAACACGACGAGGTCGTTGTTGAAGGAATAGGAGGATCATCAGGGATGTCCATGGGCGACATCCCTGGTGTTCGATGGAAGGTTACGAAGGTTAACAACGTGTCCCTCCAGGAAATGGTTAAAGGAAAAATAGAAAAACCAGTGAGGTAATCCCTATGAGTTTAGTTTTTGACAGATGGGAACTTAACGAGGTGAAGGTCGAAGACATGGGCCTCGCCAAGTACATATGCCTTGATGATATCCTCGTCCCCCACACCATGGGAAGGCACGTGAAGAGACAGTTTGCAAAGTCAAAGGTCTCAATCGTCGAGAGACTCATAAACAAGGTTATGAGGACCGAGAGAAATTCAGGTAAAAAGAACAAGGCCTACAAGATAGTCCAGGAGGCCTTCGAAATAATAAACCGGAGGACAAAGGAGAACCCTGTTCAGATCCTTGTGAAGGCCGTTGAAAACACATCCCCCAGGGAGGAGACAACAAGGATCAAGTACGGTGGTATAGGGTACCAGGTTGCAGTGGACATATCCCCCCAGAGAAGGGTGGACCTATCCCTTGGATTCATAACCAAGGGCGCCATGCAGGCAGCATTCAAGAACAAGAAATCCATAGAGGAATGCCTTGCAAATGAAATCATGCTGGCTGCAGACTACGATACAAGGAGCTTCGCAATCCAGAAGAAGGAAAAGAAAGAAAGGATAGCCAGATCCGCACATTAAACTTACAGGTGGTTTTAGTGAGCAGACGTGCAAAAATGATTAGCAAGATTAAGGAGCTCATGTACCAGCCGGACTATATCCGTAACATCGGTATAGTGGCCCACATTGACCATGGGAAAACAACACTCTCAGACAACCTCCTGGCTGGTGCAGGGATGATCTCAGCTGAACTGGCAGGGGATCAGCGTTTCCTTGACTTCGATGAACAGGAACAGGCAAGGGGTATAACCATTGACGCTGCAAACGTATCAATGGTCCACTCCTACGAGGGAAATGAGTACCTAATAAACCTTATAGACACTCCAGGTCACGTTGACTTTGGAGGAGACGTTACAAGGGCAATGAGGGCCGTGGATGGAGCAATAGTTGTTGTATGTGCAGTTGAGGGTATAATGCCCCAGACAGAAACCGTGCTGAGACAGGCCCTCAAGGAAAACGTAAGACCGGTCCTCTTCATAAACAAGGTGGACAGGCTTATAAATGAACTTAAACTGGATGCCAATGAACTCCAGGAGAGGTTCATAAAGATAATTGCAAACGCTAACAAACTCATCAAGAACATGGCCCCTGAGGAATTCAGGGAGAAATGGCAGGTGCGTGTTGAGGACGGAAGTGTTGCATTCGGTTCCGCATACCACAACTGGGCTATAAACGTTCCAATAATGCAGGAAACCGGTATAAACTTCAATGACATCTACAAGTACTGTAAGGAGGATAACCAGAAAGAACTGGCCCAGAAGGTCCCGCTGCACCAGGTCCTCCTTGGAATGGTCGTTGAGCACCTCCCAAGCCCTGCAGAGTCCCAGGCCTACAGGGTGCCCATCATATGGTCCGGTGACCTTGAAAGTGAGGAAGGTCAGGCCATGCTCAAAACAGACCCTGATGGCCCCCTTGCAGTGATGGTGACAGACGTAAGTATTGACAAGCACGCAGGGGAAGTTGCAACAGGCCGTGTCTACGGTGGTGCCATAGAGAAGGGAAGCGAAGTCTTCCTTGTGGGTTCACACAGCAAGGCACGTGTACAGCAGGTCGGAGTCTACATGGGGCCTGAAAGGGTTAACACGGATAAGGTCCCTGCAGGTAACATCGTTGCAATAACAGGTGCAAAGAATGCCGTTGCAGGGGAGACCATCTGCGACGTCGGAAGGAAGATAAAAGCCTTCGAGGGTCTTGAACACATCTCAGAACCCGTTGTTACAGTTGCGGTTGAAGCCAAGAACACCAAGGACCTGCCAAAACTCATAGAGGTGCTTAGACAGGTGGGTAAGGAGGACCCCACCGTCAGGGTTGAGATCAATGAGGAGACAGGCGAACACCTCATATCAGGTATGGGTGAACTGCACCTGGAGATCATAGCCTACAGGATAAATGAGAAGAGTGTTGAGATAGAAACCTCAGAGCCAATCGTTGTCTACAGGGAGACTGTCTCAGGCACCGCAGGTCCTGTTGAGGGTAAATCACCCAACAAGCACAACCGCTTCTACATAGAAATCGAACCCGTTGAAGAATCTGTTATGAAGGCCATACAGGAAGGTAAAATAAAGGAAGGCCGTGTTAAAGGTAAAGAGATGGCCAAGACCTTTATAGAGGCGGGTATGGATAAGGAGGAGGCCAGAAGGGTCTGGGATGTATATGAGAAAAACCTCTTCATCAACATGACCCGTGGTATCCAGTACCTTGACGAGATCAAGGAACTCCTCATGGACGGGTTTGAGAGCGCCATGGACAACGGTCCAATCGCAAAGGAAAAGGTCATGGGTGTTAAGATAAAGCTCATGGACGCCAAGATACACGAGGACGCTGTCCACAGGGGTCCGGCACAGGTGCTGCCCGCCATAAGGAAGGGTATCTTCGGTGCCATGATGTCTGCAGAGCCCACCATACTCGAGCCAATACAGAAGGTGTTCATCAACGTTCCTCAGGACTACATGGGAAGCGCGACACGTGAAATACAGAACAGGCGTGGACAGATCGTTAACATGACCCAGGAGGGTGACATGGTAACGGTGGAATCAACGGTGCCTGTTGCAGAGATGTTCGGATTCGCAGGTGACATCCGATCAGCCACAGAAGGAAGATGCCTATGGTCAACAGAGAACGCTGGATTTGAGAAACTGCCAAACGAACTCCAGCACACAATCATAAGAGTAGTGAGGACAAGGAAGGGTCTCAGCCCAGAGCCATACAAGGCAGATCACTACCTGGGTTAACCCTCCCATTAAACTTATATAATTAAAAACAATATAGGAGATTACCTTAGACAAACAGCACCCATTGTGCTGGACTGAAATCAGGCTAATCACATACAAAATGGAGGTATATTAATGGCTAAAGAAAAAGAACACATGAACCTGGCGTTTATTGGACACGTAGACCACGGTAAAACCACATTAGTGGGACACCTGCTCCTGCAGGCCGGAGCAATCGCCGAACAGCAGTTAGCTGACGGTGAAGACAAGTTCAGGTTTGTTATGGACAGGCTCTCCGAGGAAAGGGAAAGGGGAGTTACAATCGACCTTGCACACGCCAAGTTTGAAACAGACAAGTACGAGTTCACAATTGTGGACTGCCCAGGACACCGTGACTTCGTTAAGAACATGATAACAGGTGCATCCCAGGCAGACGCAGCAGTACTGGTTGTTGCAGTTGATGACGGTGTAATGCCACAGACAAAGGAACACGTCTTCCTCTCAAGGACCCTCGGTATAAACCAGCTCATAGTCGCCATCAACAAGATGGACCTTGTTAACTACGATGAAGAAAAATTCAACGCACTCAAGGATGAAGTCTCAGCACTCATCAAGACAGTGGGTTACAAGCCAAGTGAAGTTGAATTCATACCACTCTCAGCCTTCGAAGGAGACAACATAACAAGCAAGAGTGAAAACACCCCATGGTACAAGGGCAAAACACTCGTTGAAGCACTTGACGACCTTGAAGCACCTGAAAAACCAGTGGACCTCCCACTGAGGATCCCGATCCAGGACGTGTACTCCATCACAGGTGTGGGTACTGTTCCTGTGGGACGTGTTGAAACAGGTGTCCTCAAGAAGGGTGAAAACGTTATATTCGAGCCTGCAGGTGTCAGTGGAGAAGTTAAATCCATTGAAATGCACCACGAGATGATCGACCAGGCCGAACCCGGTGACAACATAGGTTTCAACGTCAGGGGTGTAGGTAAAAACGACATAAGAAGGGGAGACGTTGCAGGACACCTCGACAACCCACCAAAGGTTGCCAAGGAGTTCACAGCACAGATAGTCGTCCTCCAGCATCCAGGTGTTATAACCGTGGGTTACACACCTGTATTCCACTGCCACACAGCACAGGTTGCATGTACCTTCCTTGAACTGGTGCAGAAGATGAACCCTGCAACCGGTCAGGTGGAAGAGGAAAACCCTGACTTCCTCAAAACAGGTAACGCTGCTGTCGTGAAGGTCAAACCAACCAAGCCACTTGTAATCGAAAAGATAAAGGACATCCCACACATGGGAAGGTTCGCCATAAGGGACATGGGCCAGACAGTGGCTGCTGGAATGTGTATAGACCTTGTGCCAGCAAAATAAACCCCCTTCCCATTTTTTATTAGGAGGATTTAAATGCACAAAGCAAGGATTAAACTCACAGGGACAGACCCTGAAAAACTGGCATACGTCTGCGACCAGCTGAGGAAGATCGCTGAGAGGACAGGCGTTGACATGTCAGGCCCGATACCGCTCCCAACAAAGAGGCTTGTGGTCCCGACAAGGAAGTCACCTGATGGTGAGGGAACCGCAACATGGGAAAAATGGGAGATGAGGATCCACAAGAGGCTTGTGGGTATAGAGGCTGATGAGAGGGCCATGCGCCAGGTTATGAAGGTGAATGTGCCTGACAATGTCAGTATTGAAATTGAACTCAAAAGTTAACTGGGGTTAAACCCCCTATAACTAAATTACCCCAAAAAAAACCAAAAAGTATATAAGATACTGTTTATCAATCTCTTTTATCCGAGAGTGCCGGGATAGCCTAGCCAGGTAAGGCGCGGGACTTGAGATCCCGTGGAGATTCTCTCCGCCTGGGTTCAAATCCCAGTCCCGGCGTTTAAAACTTTTTCTGAACTGTTTAACATGCTCCCCTGTGCCGGGATAGCCTAGCCAGGTAAGGCGCAAGACTGGAAATCTTGTGGAGCTTTGCTCCTCCTGGGTTCAAATCCCAGTCCCGGCGTAAAAAATCAGATTTATAAGGCAGTATCATGTTCTGGTTATGATTCCATGACGGTTAAAAATAAGACATCAGGCCAATTAAAGGAGGAAGAGGCCGACCAGTGATTCGGCCGGACCCCATAAAAATAGGTCTAGGTGTTCTGCTCCACCTTTTTATCCTTATCATCTTCCTTGATTTTCAGTATCAGGGTTTCTTCTTCCATGGCCCCGGAATCCTTGATTACACATTCCTTTATTTCTGAGCTGATAGCATCCATGTCCTCAACATCCACCATGTCAACAAGTTCCACCTGCTGGCGGAACCTCTCTATTGCCTCATCAGGCATGTTCTCTATGTAGGGGATGGCGCCGGTTGCATTGATTATCCTTCCGCTTTCAGGGTCAACACCGTTGGCATGGAGCGCCTTTATACTCTGACCTGTTATGTGGCCCTGGACCTCAGCACCGCACACGACTAGGAACCTGAGGTTTGGATTTGCAACAACATTCCCGACAACCTTTTCTATGCCAAGGTTTTCGGTGTGTAGTGGTCCTGCAATGGCTGCTCCTGCCTTTACAGGTGAATCACCCATATGGGACCCGAGGGTTACAACTGCAACCGGGCTTTCTGAGTCGCCAACCTCGTAATCTCCAACTATGTGGGGCCATTCCTCTGGTACCTCCCTTTTGTTGACCATAGAAATACCTCCTATTTAACCACCAGTTAAATTTTAACTAATGGTTAAAGTTTAACTTGGAGTTAATCCTATATAAGGTTTTCGATGCAATAAGTGTTTTAAAAGAATTAGAATATACCATAGAACAGCAGCATAGAGGTGAAATCCGGGCATGTCCACCAATTCCAGGAGAGAACGTGAAAGAAAAGAAAGGCGAAAGGAAATCATAAAGGCTGCAGAGAAGGTCTTCTTTGCAAAGGGATACGACAGGGTTACCATGGACGAGATAGCCAGGGAGGCAGAAGTCAACAAGGCCCTCCTCTACTACTACTTTAAAAACAAGGAGGCCCTCTTCTTTGCAGTGAACCTCTACGGTGTCAGGATACTCCACGACATGTACAGGGACTGTTTAAGGCTCGACACCGACGGATACGGTAAGGTCAGGGCCATGACCAAGGCACTCTACGACTTCTCAAAGGAACACCCTGACTACTTCCGAATCTACTGTTACAGCGGTACAGAAAGGTTTGAGCTCAGTGAAAGCCCCGATGCAAGGGAGATCGTGGACCTCAGGACAGGGATGTGGAGGATCATGGTGGAGGCCATAATGGAGGGAATGCAGGATGGGAGCATCCGCAGTGACCTGGACCCTGTGGCGCTATCAATATACATCCATACACTGACCATAAATGCACTTAACCTTGACCTCCCATCAAAGATTGTGCTTAAGGCCAGGAACATCCCCATGGACAGGTTCTGGGATGACCTTGAACTCTTTCTTGAAGCAGCACTCAGACCCGGGAGCAGGGAAAAGGTATAGGGACGCAGGGACCTGAATTTTATCAGATATCCCCCCTGCCATGGAAGATAACAGCCGGTTCTCAAACACGGTACCGCCAGAATGTACCGTCAGCCCATAAAGAACCCCTGGACAGACTTAAGTATATAAACTTTTAGATACATAAAGGTATTAAAAGTAAATCTAATCTAAGTGAGGAAAAAAATGAAGATTCATGATGAACTCGGAGAATACGTGATAATCCATAACAGTATAAAGGACATGAAAAACCTCGGGCTCCTAGTGGACGGCCCGAACATGCTCAGAAAGGAATTCTGCTCAGACCTTGACGTGGTGAAGAACCTCCTAGTTGACAGGGGAAACCTGAAGATAGGTAAGGTCCTCCTGAACCAGTACGCCTCAGACAAACTGATAGAGGCAGTTGTAAACCAGGGGTTCTCCCCCATGATAGTTGCAGGTGACGTTGATGTGCAGCTCGCCGTGGAGGCCTTTGAACTGATACACAACCCCAACATTGATGTGGTTGCCCTTATGACAAGAAACGCGGATTTCCTCCCCCTCATAAACATAGCAAAGGAGAACGGTAAGGAAACCATAGTAATAGGGGCGGAGCCAGGATTCAGCGTGGCCCTGCAGAACTCGGCGGACGACTCAATAATACTTGAAAGTGAAGGTGTATAGCGGTGTACCGGAAGATAATGATACCCACCGACGGCTCCAGGGACGCTGAAAAGGCAACAGACCATGCCTTCACCCTTGCAGGGTACAGCAATGCAGAGATACTCGGTATAAGTGTTGTTGACACATCCTACCGTAAATTACTTGAAGATAACGTTAATGCAAGGCTCGAGGAGATACTGAGGAATCAGGCAGAGAATGCTGTGAAAACCCTCATGGATAAATTTAAGTCCATGCAGAGGGAAGGCCACATGGTGGGCTGCAGCCTGGAGACCCGTATACTTGAGGGTAACCCTGCAGAGGTCATCCTCGAAGTCATGGAGGACGAGGAGGTTGATCTTGTCGTGATGGGGAGCTCCGGAAAGCATGGCCTTGACAGGATAATATCCGGGAGCGTTACCAGGAAGGTCCTCAGATCAGCGGAGACCCCTATAATGGTTGTAGGATGATGATGGTGATGGATATGATAAGCAAAAAAAGGATTGATGATGAAAAACTTGCACTCATAACATTCACAGGTAAGCTTGTTGAAGCAGAAGGACTCCTGGAGGAAGTCTCAGAGTTCATAGAGTCAGAGAAACTCGCTGTGGACGGTGATCCCACCGTAATATTCTACACAGCACCCCTGAAGGATGAAGGAAGATACGATGTTGGGTTCCCTGTGAAGGGAGAAGCCACAGGTGACGGAAGGGTGAAGATCGTGACGGTACCCGGCCACACCGTTATCTCAACAGAGTACTCCAAGGACAGGGAGAGTGCATATGAAGAACTTGTAAATTACGTTGAAGAGAATGAACTTGATGTTATAGGTGCTCCAAGGGAGATCTACCATGAAAAGACAAGGGAAGTGCAGTTCCCAGTGGTCCTGTAACCCCTCCCTTTTCAGGTGCGTCGGCAGTCAGTCCCTGTTTTCCTCAACGATCTCCCTGAATGAGTCTATGATGTACTGGACCTGCCGGTCAGTCATCCCGTATACACTGCACTTGAACCACCTGGTCTGACCCCTCCTTATACCGACTATCCTCCTCTTTTTAAGTTCCTCGTAAAGGAAGAAGCCCCTCCTTGGATGTGAAGATGCTATCTCATGGAATACAGGGGTTTCGAACCTGACAAGGTCATGCTCCTTGGGCCTTAAACCTATCTGCCTCACACCATCCATCTTCTCAAGTTCAGACACCAGGTACCTTGTCCTCTCAACCTCCTCATCCCATCGTGAAACCCTCTCCCGTACATAGGGGAGGGATGCCATGAGGGTTGCGAGGGGCGCCCCCCTGCTGGTGCAGCCAAGGAGCTCAACCTCCTTCTTCTCATGCCTTGGGGACCTCTTAAGGAGAAGATCCTCCCATTCAGCACTCATCCCCAGGACCCCTATGGGCCCGGAGGCCGCCATGCTCTTATGTCCGCTGCCAACAACAAAGTCCACCTTCAGGGTTTTAAGCTCCACCGGCATGCGGCCCATGGAGTAGGCGCAGTTCAGGAGCAGGGGGACCCCCAGTTCCCTGCATATACCTGCAATAGCAGCTGCATCGGTGAGGTTGCCGTAGTTCCCATCAACATGGGTGAGTACAGCCAGTTTAACCTCAGTCTCCTCAAGGGTCTCCTCAAGAACCTCCCTGTAGGTTTCAGGTTTTATCTCATAATCAGGGTGCCCGGTTGACGGCACCTCCACAATTTCAAGGCCGTTCCTCTCAGCAGCCAGGTGGGTGGTGTAGTGGGCGTTGCCATCAACCACGATTGTGTCCCCCTCCTCACAGAGGGCGTGCATGACTGCAAATTTTCCCTCCCTGGCACCGTGGACCGTCCTGACCGCATCCGCCTTTATGAAATCTGCAAGGTCATCAAGGAAGCTGTTAACATGCGGCCTTGGGATCTGGTCCAGGCAGCCCTCACAGTAATCGCAGACACTGTAACCATCACCAAACTCATACAGCGCCTTCCTTGCCGCGGCTGGCAGGACACCGCCACGCTGAAGCGGGTTCAGGTTGAGATTATCCCTTTCAAGGGTCCTTGTAAGTCCATAATCAGAGCATTCCATGAGCATCACCCGAGTAAATCGATTATCTCCCTGTAAATATCATCACGGTTTTCAGGGTTTATTACAAATAACTTTATGTCCCCCCTCTTTTTTATACTTTGAACGAGGCCCCTGTGGACGGCTGCGATGACATTAACCCCTGATGAGAAGAGCTCATCAACCAGCCCCCTGAACTCCTCACTCTTAAGTTCCATTGGGGCTATCTCATCAATGATAACGTATTCATCCTCCTCCATGGCCCTCCTCAGTGCGGGTACAGCCACTTCATCAACCGCCTCCACACTGACACCATACCTTCCAACGCGGGGCCCCCTGATATCTAATGCTGCAAGAACAGCCCTCCTCCCTGATTTAATATCCACAATCTCAAATCCCCTCCGGGAGGATCCCTCCCTGATTTCAGGTGTTATGATACCCCCTGTGGATCTATCGGTCTCCTCAAGGTAACTCCTTATCCTCCAAACCAGCGTGCTCTTCCCGCTACCAGGTCTGCCGGTGATTACAATCTTCACAGAGAAACCTCCATACACACTGAAACATCATAGAATGTTCTCAAAGCCAAGCTTCAGCGCCCATCTCCGGGCCTCCCTTATCTCAGCCATTGACGGGTAACGGTAAATATCAGGGTGTTCAGCTGCACGGTAGAGGGGCCGGTACTGGGCCATGATATTTATAACCGTCTCCTCCCCTAGGTTCTCTGCTATCCATGAGAGTATGGGCTTTGTGCAGCATTCAAGGTGCCCGGGGAGTACAAGGTGCCTTATTATCATATCCTCCGATGATACCATGAGGTGATTCCCTGAGACAACCTCAAAGTAGTCCCTGACCCCTGCAAGCCTCTCTGCACAGTCACTGTTACCGAACTTGAAGTCTGTAAGGTAGAGGTCAGCCACCCCCATGATGAGCCCCAGGGCATCCCCTGACATGTACATGTTACTGTTCCATACCACCGGGACATTGACCGATACCCTCGAGAGGACCCTGAGTATGTAAGGGATGGCGGGGGTGGGGTCTCCGCCAACGAAGTTGACGTTAGCTGATCCATCACGCCTTCTCTCCTCTATGACTGATGCGAGTTCATCCTCCGGTATGTATCTCCCGGCTGATGGGTCCCATGATATGTCCCAGTTCTGACAGAAGACGCAGTCCATGGTGCATCCGGCGAAGAATATGGTGTGGCTTGGCACCAGGGGCTCCTCCTCACCATGGTGGAGGAACTCGGATGCCACGTGGGGGTCTCCAACACCACAGTGCCCCCTGCCCACCGAACGGTCAACGCCACACATCCATGGGCACAGGGAGCATTTACTGAAAATTCGTCGGGCTATCTCAATTTTAAGGTCGAGGAATGACCTTGTGCAGTTATCATCGCACCTCCCCCCGCGGGCTATCCTCTCATGTTCAAGCCAGAGCTCTTCAAGACCCGAATCTGGATTGAATGATGCAGGTGTCCTTGCTGCAACAAGGAACCTTGCCTCCTTAAGGTTATCCCTCACCGCAAAGTAGTGACCGAGCACCCTCCTAACAGACATTTCACTCAACCAGACCTGCAGCTGACCGTAAATCAGTGACGGGAACAGGTTAATCCACCTCAACCGGTCACGCGCACACCCTCAACAAGTAATGGTTTCAGTATGAAGGGGCCTATCTGCCTCTCCTCCATTTCAATGCATGAGACCCCCTCCATTAGACTGAAGATGTTCCCAGATATCATGGCCTTCTTAACCGGCCTGTATTCCCCTCCATCCAGTAGGAAGGCATTGTTTGCCTCCACAGAGAAGTCACCGGATATGGGGTTTGCCGTGTGGGCCCCCAGGACATCGGTTACGAATATCCCCCCGCAATCCTCAAGGGGTTCAGCATCATCAAAGTCAAGGATGAAGTTTGTAAGCGATACCCCGGGTATGTCAGAGTAATCCCTGAGGCCGTTACCAGTGCTCTCTGCTGATGCACGGGACGCGGTGTAGATGTTATGGATGTAACCGGCAAGAACACCCTCATCTACAAGCACAGTTCGCTGGGAGGCCGTCCCTTCACCATCAAAGGGTCCTGATCGAAGACCCCCCTGGAGGGTGCCGTCATCATACACCGTGAGTCCCGATGATGTTATCCTGGATCCAAGTTTATCTGCAAGGATGGATCTTCCCCTCTGCACGTTTTCTGCGCTGAAGGACTCTGCAAAGGTCCCGAGTAAGCCTGCTGCTGCATGGTAATCAAGAACGGCCTGCATGTCCCCTGTTTCAATGGCTTCACCCCCCAGTGAGTTCCATGCTATCCTGCAGGCCCTCCCGGCTATCCATTCAGGGTCAAGGTCAAATTTGCATGATGAATCAGATTCATAGGCCGTTGTCTTCACACCGCCCTTCTCTGCATTCACGGATATGTGGGCTGAGAAGCCCGTTGACCTGGATGATGCTTCAACACCCTCCGAGTTCACGATGAATGTTTCAAGCAGTGACGCTGAGAACCCCCCGCTTGTGGGGGCGCAGCCATCCTCAAGGACCCTGTCCACAAGTCTCCGCGCCACATCCACGTAGTCATCAACCTGAAGGTCCCTGAATGAGCCGTCAAAGACCCCCTTAACCGAGGGGTAATCTGATGGTTCTGAGATGCCGAAGTTTTCATCGGGGTCTCCTATGCCGAGGTTATCGATGGCCCTTCTTACCGTTTCATCCACACCGGAGGGGTCCGAGGTGTATGCGAAGCCCATCCTCCCATCCCTTATGACCCTCACGCCGATACCCGTGATGGTCTCTGTCTTTGCAAAGTCTATTCTTTCACGCTGCACCTGCAGTTCAACCGCGTCCTCCCTTTCAATGTAGACCTCAGCCATTTCAGCATCCCTTAAAGCTAATCTAAGAGTCTTTTCTCCGATTTCGAACATCAGATCACCCCTTAAGTATAAATTTATGGATGGCCTCCGCCACACCATCCCCGTAGGGTGCAGCTGTCACGTAATCAGCCACCTCCCTGAGCTCAGGGTCCGCGTTTGCAACAGCCACCTTTAACCCTGCCGCTTCAAGGAATTCAATGTCATTTTCACTGTCACCGATGGCCATTATCCTGGAGGCATCCAGCCCCATTGAAGCTGCCACCATCTCAAGGCCGGACCCCTTGCTGACGGCAGGGTCGGTGAGGTGTATGGCAAACCCTGTATCATAGACCTCGACGTCAAAGTCCCTGAGGGCCTCCTTTATAGCCTCCTCAGGCACTTCACGGGTGAGGGCGACCTCAGAAACCCTCAGTTCAGAGAACTGAACCTTCCTGACAGGGTATAAGCGCCTTAGGTGCCCATATGCATCCAGCGCCTTCTGGATGTTCCCGAGGACCCTTACCTCCTCATCAGCGTATATGACTCCACCGTTCTCCGCCACGATGCCTCCGCTGGTGCCTATAAGTACTGAGGCCGCCCTTGCATAGCAGAGGATGTTCCCTGTGGCGAGTATCACCGGTATACCTCTGGATTCAAGCATCCTTATGGCCTTTAATGCTTCCGGGCAGAGCTTCCTGGCGGTATCCGTTATCGTGCCATCGATGTCCACTGCAACGGCCTTCAACCTGACGCACCTCAGAGGGAACTGTAACGGTAGGCTATGTTACAGGTCCCCTCCCTTGAAACCATGCATGCGCCTACAGGGTTGGTGGGGGTGCAGGGGTCCCTGAAGAGTGTGCAGTCCTCTGGCCTTGCAACACCGCGGAGGACTGCTCCGCAGATACACCCTGAAGGTGTGTCAACAACCTCGTCAACTTCTATATCGAATTTCTCCCTTGCATTGTACTGGGAGAACTCATCCCTTATCTCATATACAGAGTCGGGTATGGTCGGGAATCCCCTCCACTCCCTCTCGGTGATATAGAAGACCTCATCCATTACCTCCTGGGCCTTCAGGTTACCCTCCGGTCTGACAGCCCTCTTATACTCATTCTCAACCCTGGCTTCCCCCCTGTTGATCTGGCGGAGTATCATGTAGACCGCCATGAGGATATCCAAGGGGTTGAAGCCTGCTATGACCTGGGGTATCCCGTAGTCCCTTGAGAAGGGCTCATATGGCTTCATGCCTATAATGGTTGATACGTGTCCCGGTTCTATGAGGGCGTTCAGGTTCACCTCACCAGACTCTATAAGGAACCTGAGGGCTGGTGGTATCAGCCTGTGGCATGAGAGGACCGAGAAGTTCTCAGGGGGCCCTGAGAGTATCTCGGATGCCGTTGTGGGTGCTGTTGTTTCAAAGCCGGCTGCCATGAAGACCACCTCATTATCGAGTTTCCTTGCTATTTCAACGGCGTTGCTGACACCGTAGACTATCCTTACATCCGCCCCATCGGCCCTTGCATCTGCAAGTGAACCCTTCGAGCCGGGGACCCTGAGCATGTCACCAAAGGTTGTTATGGTGACCCCCTGTTCTGCGAGTTTAAGGCATTCATCGATTTCCCTTGAAGGTACACAGCAGACAGGGCAGCCCGGACCCGCGACCACCTCAACCTCCTCCGGCAGGAGGGACCTGACGCCGTGCTGCATTATGGTGTGTTCATGTGAACCGCAGACATGCATTATCTTCACTGGTCTGGCTATTTCATTTATCCTTGAGACTATCTCCCTTGCAAGATTCTTCATGTGTTACCCACCAAATTCCACTTAAGGGTCTATTTCTCATGATCCATATATATAGAATTGTTTTCATAACAAGGACATCCACAGAGGTATAGAAAGCTGTTTCAGGAAGCTGGCAGCAGAAAAAATATATCGTTGATGGTGAGTAAACAGATTATACATGTCAGTCATCATCCTCATATTTCTCTTCATCGCATCTCTTCTCGGTGTCATAAAATCAGCGGACATCTTCGTGGACAGCATAGTTGATATTGGAGGAGCCCTGAGGATACCCCAGATCATGCTGGGTGTTACGGTGGCTGCTGCAGGCACCTCACTGCCTGAATTCGGATCTGCAATGATAGCCGTTCTAACAGGAAACCCTGACCTCGGTGTTGGTGTGGTTATAGGGTCAAACATATGGAACATAGCAGGGATAATCGGGATATCCACCACCCTGTCGTGTGCCGTGACAACAAACCAGGATGAGATCAAAAGGGACGGCCTCTTCGGCCTCCTGAGCATAATCCTACTCCTTATTTTCATGATTATGGGGATGGTTGGATTCCTGGCCGGTGCCGTGCTGCTTCTGCTCTACGCCATCTACCTCCGGATACTCATAAAGAAGCAGAGGAGATACTACTTGAACCACCCCCAAGTGGAGGGTGAGATTAAACCAAAAACCGTCCTCTATGCCATTACAGGATTTATAGGGCTTGTTATCCTGTGCAGGGTTCTTGTTTACAGTGCGGTTGAAATTGCAGAAATAGCCAGCGTCCCCGAAATGATAATCGGTCTTTTCGCCCTTGCAATTGGTACAAGTCTTGCCGAGCTGGTTGTTGCAGTTAACTCCGCACGGAAACACATGTGCAGCCTTTCCCTCGGCACCGTCCTCGGCAGTAACATATTCAACATACTCATAGGTATTGGAATACCCTCCCTCTTCGTTAAAATCCCCGTAGAGCCCCTTTCAGTTATCCTTGACGCCCCTGTGCTCATAGCCGTGACACTGATTCTGATGTACTTCATGTGGACGGACATGGAACTTAGAAGGACCGAGGGGGCCTCCCTCCTCATAATTTACATCCTGTATGCCTCAGTAAGAATATACCTCACATGAAAACAGAGAAAACCTGCATGGTCCCCCCCAATTATTCCATCTCACTGAGAATACTTCGCATGAAAACTATCGGCCATGCTACAGTATCAGAGCCTTAACTTGGGTAAGCTCTCATAAGGTATTCATGAAGAAAACTAGCACAATTCAAGGGGAAAAAAATATAAAAAAGGAAAGTTGTTTTTTTATTTTCTGCTGATGACTGATCCTGCAGCAGCAAGCAGGAATCCCGCTATGAGGATGAGTACAGGGACACCTGTTGGCTGCATAGGAATCTTGCCTGGTTCTGGCTGAGGTTCCGGTTCTGGTTCTGTGACATCAACGATAACCTCGGTACTGTTCTCATCAGCTCCTGATCCAGAACTCACCGTAGCTATGTTGACGAACCTTCCCCTTTCAAGGACCTGTACAACGATCTCAAGGACGGCTGTTGAACCTGCTGTGAGGTCTCCTATTGTCCATAGCTTCGTTGATGGGTTGAATGAACCCCTACTTGCATTGGATGAGATGAACCTGAATGAACCTGATAGGTTCTCAATTACCGTGGTGTTCAGTGAAGTGTCGGGTCCCTCGTTGGTCACCGTGATGGTGAACTTCACGTTCTGGCCAACACGCACAGCACGCCTGTCAACAGACTTGGAGATGGTAAGCTGAGCCCATGGACCAACATCAACAGTTGCCGTTGAATTATTGTTCTCAGGGTCAGGATCATACACATCAGATGAGCCGCTCGCATTGTTCACCAGTGTAGTGTTGGAAGCATTCACAAGAGCCGTGATATTAAGCACAGCCACGTCACCATTCAAGAGGTCACCGACGTTCCAGACACCAGTCACAGAATCATACACACCCTTAGTAGCCACGTAACCCTGATAGACAAGACCAACCGGCAGGACATCACTCACCACAACATTCATCGCAGTGTCAGGTCCAAGGTTCCTCACAGTCACAGTGAAAGTGACGGTGTCATTGTAATTGGCTGAAGTCACATTAGCAACCTTCTCAACCACAATATCAGCAGCCGGAGGAACATTGGCCGTTACATTTGCTGTGTTGTTCTCTGGGTACGGATCGAACTCTGATGCCACAACCTGGACCCTGTTTACAAATTCACCTGTAGCGTTCACAAGTAAAGTGACGTTCAGGGTTGCGGATGAACCGCTTGCCAGTGAACCTACAACCCAGAGGCATGCCAGTGGGTCGCATACACCCTGTGATGCCACATGTGAGATGTGCACAAGTCCAGCAGGTGGAGACTCTGTTAAGGTTACGCCAGTCGCATTGTCAGGTCCATTGTTGGTGACCGTGATGTAGAATACTATGACGTCACCATAGTTTGGTGTGCTGTTGCTCACCGTCTTGGTTACCGCGACGTCCGCAGATGGGTTCACAGTAAGTAGAGCCGTTGCATTGTTGTTTGACAGTATCGGGTCATACTGATATGCTGATGCATTCACATAGTTTATGAATACACCCACGGCATTTGCAAGGACCTCAAGTGTCAGTACAGCTGATGATCCATTTGCAAGGCTGCCAACATCCCAGACGCCGGTTAAGCTATCAAATAAACCCTGCGTGACCGTGGAGGACACTATTAAGAGTCCGGCTGGTAAGAAGTCGGTTACAACCACACCAGTTGCGCCGCTTGGTCCGTTGTTTGTTACCGTCACCGTGAAGTTTGTGGTCTGCCCGTTATTTATGGGTGTCACGAGAACCGTCTTCTGCACCGCGATATCAGCGATCTCCTCACCATTCATAACCTCTGAAGCGAAGTTATTTGTGAGGTCAGGGTCGTATTCAGCACTTGTTACTGAGACTGTGTTTACTAAGGTACCTGTCGCATTTACAAGTACCGTCAGGTTAAGTGTCTCTGATGCTCCCGGTGAAAGTACAGGAACTGTCCATACATTGAATTCAGGGAAATAGACCCCTGCTGATGCCTGATGAGCCAGATAGACCAGACCTGAAGGTAGAGTGTCAACCACCCTCACAACAGTCGCATTATCCGGTCCAAGGTTTGTCACCGTGATGTAGAATGTGACCTCCTCAAGGTAGTATGGTGAAGTGTTATTCGCTGTCTTTGTAACCATAACGTCAGCTGAAGGCATCACGGTAACAGTTACAGCATCCACATTGTCCTGAGGGAATGGGTCAGGTAGTTCAGATGAAACATTGACGATGTTGGTCTGGAAGCCTGCCTGCGTGGCCCTCACAAGGAGCGTCATGGTTGCCTGGAAGAGTGCGGGTAGTTCTCCAACAGTCCACACTCCAGTTGTGTCGTTAAATGAACCCTGTGTGACCGTGTAGGATAACAGTGATAGGCCTGCAGGTAAGAGATCCGTTACAGTGACATTTGATGGTGTATCAGGACCTGCATTTCGGACTATGATGGTGAACGTGGCGGTCTCACCGTTATTTATAACGGGCCTGTCAACGGTTTTCTGGATGTTCAGATCTGCAGATACAGCGTTCAGGGTTGATGCAGCGTTGTTGTTTGTCCTGTCAGGGTCATATTCATTACCCGTCACTGAAACCGTGTTATTGGCATCCTCTGTAGTGTTAACAAGGACCGTGAGGTTAAGTATTGCTGCTTCAAGGTAGTTCAGTGTTCCTATAGTCCATACTCCAGTTGTGCTGTTATAGGTACCCCTGGTGAGGCTGTGGCTGATGTATTCAAGGCCCTCTGAGAGTACATCTATGACCGTGACGCCAGTGGCCGTGCTTGGTCCAAGGTTGGTTACGGTGACCGTAAAGGTCACGTTTGATCCATAATTGGGACTTCTGTTATCCACGTGTTTGACTATCCTGAGGTCTGCTGAGGGTACACCCTCAACTTCACATGTTGCGTTGTTGTTATCCGGGTTGGGGTCGAAGTTCGGTGATGTGATGTTGGCGAAGTTCTCAAGTACACCCGTCGCGTTAACCCTTGCAATTATTGTCAGGGTTGCGATTTCAAGGTAGTTCAGTTCACCCACGTTCCAGACACCGAGCAGGTATGTGCCCTTTGATGGCGTTGCACTTACTGGTATAAGGCCTGCCGGTAGAACATCCTCCACCACGACATTGGCTGCGTTATCAGGTCCCCTGTTACTTATCGTGATTGTGTACTGGATTGTTTCACCCACGTAGGGCATAGGATTGTTCACAGTCTTGTCAATGGTGAGGTCTGATGCCGGTGGAGAATTGATGGTTGCTGATGCATAGTTATTCGCCATGTTGGGGTCTGAGACGTTACCCGTGATGTTTGCATTGTTAACTATGAGTCCTGTTGAGTTAACGATGGCTGTTATGTTAAGGGTTGCTGTTTCAAAGTAGTCAAGGTCGCCGATGTACCAGATTCCCGTTGTGCTGTTGTAGGTGCCCTTTGATGCTGTGGCTGACTGGAATATGAGTTCCGGTGGTAGAATATCTGTCACGTATACTCCTGTGGCATTGTTTGGTCCGTAGTTAACCGCTGTTATGGTGAACTTAACCTCATCGCCGAGGTTCGGTGCTGTGTTGTTAACGGATTTTGCTATTGCAAGGTCAGACTTAACCACAGCGACTATTGTAATGTTCTCCCCATAGTCTGAGTTGTAATGGTAGCTTGAACCGCTTCTGTCGGTTATGAGTCCAAAGAGCCTTGTGACACCAGCCCCTGTTACATTGAAGAGCCATACAGAGACGAAGTTGGTCTGTCCCGGTGAATCAATACGTATATTGTTGCTTGTGTTCGGCCCGTAGGTTACTGTGACATTGATGGGTTGGAGTATTAAGGGGTTGTAATTTGTGAGCGGAAGGTTAACGATGTCATAGGTTGCTGATGCAGTTGTTGATACAACGGTAACTGCAATCACATCCCCTATGGCCGGTGTTGGGTTGCTTACACTTATTGAAACCACGTCATTACGGTTCTGTGAGTTGAGTCTTTCAACGTAGAGGATTCCATCTATGGTGTCTGCTGATCCTGTGTTGGTTCCGCCTACGGTCACGGTATAATTCCTTGATGTGAGATGGGCTAATGGTGTTCTTGTTATCTCCACAAGTAGAATACGTCCACAGTTACCCCGGGTGGTATGTCACCAAGGTACTTGATTGCTGTTTCATTCTGTGCAAGGTTAATGTATGGGTTGGCTGTTGTGAATGTGAGGTTTGCAGTTACATTGTTTGCGGTGGTCAGGGCATCGTTCCTCACACGGATCTGTATGAGATACTGGTTCGGACCGGTATTCACATCGTTGCGGTCAAGTCCTACTATGTCCCATGAACCCTTTGTTAGATTGAGTGTTCCCAGTTTAAAATCAGCTGTGGCCCTCCCGGAGTCATCCAGTGTGACTGTCCTTGAGGGTATAACGTGGCCCGGTGCGACTGCTGAGACGATAAATGTCCTCTCAGGTGAGCTGAAGGATACGCTGTAGGTGCCGTCAGGTCCTGTTATAGTTGATGCAACTCTATCACCTGCCGTGGAGGTAACATCAATAACGACTCCTTCGAATGGCTTTGAATCGTTACAGTACGTCACCGTACCTGTTATAAGAGGAATCTGAGTCATTTTGATCGTCATAATCTGCAGCACTGACGCTTCCCACTGTAAGTAGCAGCAGTAAAACCGAAAGTGCCAGTGTAAATCTTTTCATTTTTCACCCCCCTTTACATTTTTTTACACATCTGTATATTATGTGAATTCATTTATTTATAATATTCCATCAGAACGGGAATTCTGGAAGTGTTTTCAAAAAAATTAGAAAAATCTCTCAATCTTAATGGTCATATATACATTGATTGATGTAAATCCTGCCATTTAGAGGAATTAATTTATATAATAAAATACATGTTAGATGTATGAAGCCCATTGTTTTCATAGGTAGGGGTCTTTCAGAGTACAGGAAAATTGTCCATGAGATGTTCATCAGGGACTACCGTAAAGACCCTGATGGTTACGTTGCCGGTGAACCTTCAGTAGCATTTCAGGGTGTTTCTTTGTTTTTCAGAAGACCCTGATGGTTACGTTGCCGGTGAACTGCCCGCCCTACTCTTCGATGACGGGGAATTCGACCTTGTGCTCTCATCAAACCTCCTTTTCCTCTATGAAGATCGTTTGAGCTACATGTTCCACGTTGAATCCATCAGGGAGATGTTGAGGGTTGGAGGGGAGGTCAGAATATTCCCGGTGAATAATGTCCATAAAAGGAGGAGGTCAAGGTATCTGAGTGGGGTTCTTGATGAATTCAGACTGTGTAACACAGAGATTCAGAGGGCATCCTACCGCAGTGAGACCGGGTGCGGTGAGGTCATGATAATAAAGTGATGTTCGTTATAGTCACATATAACGAAATAATTTCAGGGGATCATCATTGAACGTGCTTAAGAGATTATTTTACTCTATAAATTATCACAATCTACCTTTATAACATCCCCCGTCTCATAACCTTTTTTATGAGACTCTACAATTATTGCCCCCTCAACACGAGGGTCATAGGTAGCGATGAATGATGTGGGATGATAATAATGGACAAGATAGCAGTGAAGCCATATTGGGCCACGCCCACTTATTACCACACCCTTTGAGCACCTTAAACCTGGAGGATTCATGTTTTTTAGGATATTAGGAGTTACTTTATCCTTCAGTTCAAAATGAACTACTGTATAATTCTTCTTTTCTATAATTTTGAAATCAACAGACATCCTCAGACTCCATGAAACCTTTAATTTTGATCACTGAACGCACAGAAACGCTTTATAGTGTTAATCATACTGTCCTCGTATTTAAGGTACACTTTGCCCTCAAATTTCTTAAGTTGAACCATGTTCCTTTCAAATCCAGAATGTGCTAGGAAATTTCTTAGATCAGGTTGCTGTTTACCGTGTTTTCTTAGATCAGCTTGCTTACCGTATTCACCATAAAATTCATTATAAGTTTTCCAATCGAAATTATCTTCCTCCCCCGTATCTCTTTCAATCCTAGAAATGTCATTACTAATTCTATTCTTAAACCTTCCATCGAATTGAACAAATCATTGGCTAATTTCTTTATTTCCTTAATTTCTACTTCACTCTTCCGCGAAGAAATCAGTTCCCTTTTTTTCAGCAAAACTGAGGTCAGATAGCTGAACAGATACGCTTCGAAATCCTTTCCAAATCTTAACTTCCTCTTTACATTAAGTTTTCCATCGCCATTTTCTATACATGTATATTTCTCAAAGTTTTCAATGACATTATCAATCAAGGTTTTCAGTTTATCCCTGTCCGGATAGAACCTAAATAAAGCCAGAGGTAAACCATTATACATGGCCCCAAGAAAAGCAGAAATCTCAGATTTACCTATTTCTCTTAAAAACTTCAAATCTTCTTTATAGAGGTTTTTTCTCTCTTCTGGAGATAATACTTGTGGTTCCAGGACTCTTTGCCCAGACCCCCCTTTAATTACCCCAGTAAAGGGTCTTGGAACTACCTTTACGTCCTCAATAATATTTATTTTGAGGTTGTCTGTTGATCCAAAGGGATCCGCGTTATAAGCTTTAAACTTCACATCCCCAAAAACTGAAAATACTTCTGATATATCCTTGACAGCCTTATAGGTAAGTACCGTAGAATAGTTCAGCCCATGTGTTAAGTCAAGATGGATCTCTATTGAATCATCAAAAAGTTCCAATAGTTCTAATGAAATGGCGGTTAAAATGTAGTAATAATAATCAAGAGCTTCCCCAATAAAAGCACCGTTTTTAAAAACCCCGATGCCGGGAGCCACTAGGACACTGAGATCTTGGTTAAAGTTAACTGAAGATTTAATAGGTTCCTTCGCATTTTCCTTTACGCTTAAATAATCTAAACCTCCCTCTGCAAGAGTATCTAAGCCAATTATAATAACTTTATCTGGATTTACAGTCTCCTGAAGGAGTGCTAATGAAGTTTTAGATTTTAGGTTATTCCCTTCCAGACTGTATGTTACTTCCTTCCAACGTGTAGGATTTCCCCACGGAGCTATTAAAACTTTCATTTATTACACCTTACCGTAACAATCTGCAGGAATGGCTTCGCCCCCCAGTTTATATTCTTGATAAGTACTAAATAAAATGAGTTGCTGTTTCAGGTACATGGAAAAGGGCTTATGACCGAGTGTTAAATATTAAACCCTTGATCCTAAACTCAGAACTGAACAGGTAAGAAGTGGCAGATGAATTAAAATATTATATGTTTATGGGGCTTGCTCTGAAGAAAGTGGGTAAAAATGGGTAGTAAAAAAAGATTTGTTCGCGCCGAAAGTTTCTCTGCATTAGTGCCGCGCCCTCATTGTGATTCTGCCACATCTCCTACCCGCCATCCCAAAAAGCGCCCAGGAATAAAAGAAATAGAATAAATAATATTAAAAATAATAGGCGTCCCCCAAGATAAGACCATAAAATTAAGATTAGAACAATAAATACCAGAATATAAGTCAGGAAAGGATACATCTTCAGGAGTATTATCATTAAAAAGAGCATTAAAACAGGTAACCCTACCGTTGGGACCAGAATCGCTGCGACGATCAAAGATAGTAATAATAGTGATAACTCATCCATTATTCTCACCCCCCTTCTCCTTACACATGACCCATCCAGCCATAAGGGTGTCCCCCTTTAACTTCAATTAGGCTTAAATGATGATCTGATTTTAACTCACCGATGCGTTTCAGCAGGTCGCACATCCACAGGGAACTTGACATACCCAGACACCATCTGAGGATCCGTCGCGGGTAGGTTGACCAGGAGCCCGCCCTTCTCACCCACAACCATGATAATTGCACTTGAAAGGAGCCTCGCTCAATTCCTTCATATTATCCCTCCCCTTTAGATCCCCATGGATGGTGTAGGGGCCAGCACCATCACAGTGATGCAGACCAAACCCTGATGATGAAGAACAAAAACCCCCCCTCAAATCATTTCATCCTCACAGGACCTTCCAGGAACTGATCCTCCGCAGATCCTCCAATTTAACCCGTTAAAGACCCCGCCCCCCATGTCACGATCCCGGACCTCCCCCGATTACTCCAGATCCTCCTGAAACCCCTCCAGGAGGAGTTCACCATCCTCACCGTCAAGTGTGAGGAGCGCCTCAAGGACCAGGAGCTTATCATCCCCACCCATCCTATACTTGAGGATGGTGCTCCTGAGGGCGCCGCAGAGCCCCATATAGTCCTCCATATGGTCACCTGTCATAATTCACCTGGATAATTAAAAAATTATTAAAGCTGGGGGAATGTGGCATCCTCTATCTTCGAATCTATATCTTTATCCAGGATCCTTGCATAGTAAAGAACCCTATCATAGAACTTCTTATAATCATCCCTGTTAACAGGTTCAAGGCCGTGGGCCAGTATGGAATAGTTCCTAACGGTAAGAAGATCCATCACCCTATTATCCTCAATGAAAGCCTTTCCAATGTCATAATCCTCACATGCAAGGAGCTTATACGCATCCCTGAGGGCTACACGCCTCTTAGCATTGAGCTTGAGCGTTGACCTTGTCCCCATACTGTACTTATCAGGTGAGAGGCTGTCTGTCTCATCACCGTATTTCTCCTCGATGATCACCTGTGCTATCAGTTCAAGCGCACGGTAAAGCCGGGCCGCTGCATCATCATACCTGCCCTCAGAAGCCCTTCTCCTGGAATTTGCAAGGAGGTCAGGCAGGAAAGGCCTGTACTTGAATTTCCGTTTCCCGGTCCTTGAACTGACAATCTCCCCCAGTATCCTCTTGTTCCTCTTTATAACATCCTCGAGTTCATCCAGGGACCTGACCTCTTCACTGTTAAGGTAATCTAACGCCTTCTCATGTTCAAATAGGTCCCAGTGGAGGTACGCCCTTGTGAGGTTCAGGTAGGCGTCCCTTCTATTATGATTAACCACATCATTCTCAAGTACATCTATGGCTGTTTCAAACCTGCCAAGGTTGAAAAGATCCTTGAAGCGCCTTATGCTCAGTTTATCGTATACCTGGTACATGTTCTGGGTTATAACCTGCTCCGTTCCCCTCTGAACTGTTCCGTTTTTATCCCTGAACCCTGAAACCACCGAAACCTCTTTCCTGTAAAGGATTGCCATGACAAAGGCCGCCGAGGTCATGGTCTTGGTCCCTGATGTGTAATCCACCACCACATCGTAATCCCTGTACTTCTTCATCTGCTCCTCAAAAACCTCGAGCCACTCGTTGACCCTGTCAACTTCACGTACCTCAATGAACTCGTATTCAGGTATATCCTTCTCCTCCCTCTTAGCCTCCTCCAGAAGGTAATCCAGGGTCTCCCTGCTTTTATCAGACCCGAAGAACACTATTCTATCAGGTCTTCTATGGTATATTGACTGGAGAAGTCCATGGGCAAGGCTCCTCACCCTTTCATTACTGTCACCTGTCCCTGTCCCGACGGTCATGAAAAGTACCCTACTCTTCATTGAAGATCACCTTAACCCAGCCAGGAGGTATCTCCCCATCTATAAGCTTTCTTGTCTTTGGAAACTCATCTTGATAGCTTCTTCCCCTCTTAAATTTCCTTATGGATTCATAGGTCATGGGATCATCCTCCTTGAATCTGAGGCCTATCGTGGTTGCAAGGAACCCGCTTCCGTGACCTATCCTCATGAGGGGGGCATCAGGAGAGTTCTGCTTCCCAAGCTTTCTGTATATCTTCTCAAGGAAATCCACACCATACCTTGATGCGAACTTCCTTTCATGTTCTATGTAATCCCTGCTGAAGGTGTACAGTGACTCTTTTATGGTTTCAGGGGTGACCAGGCGGCGCTTATTCCCCAGCCCGATACGATCATACCTTCCATTATAGGTGAAGTTCATCTCAAATTCCAGTTTTCTCTTTGTCTTCGGTAGGAACTCCATGTAAATTAGGAAGTTCTCATAACGGAATCTCTTATAACTGTTATCCGACACTTTCAGAACCTTGACGGGATAGATTGCGGGTGATTTAAATGTGGTGGTATCTGTGACCTCAAGGAACCTCATTATGCTCTTCTTTGCGGTTTCTCTCCCATCCTTCTTTGCGGTTTCTCTCCCATCCTTCTTTGCGGTTTCTCTTCTGTCAGATGCAAAAAAACTGTCTATTATATCCTTTATTTCTTCTTGTTTTTTCCTCAAAGTCTTCCAGTTCCTCTTTCTTTTACTTTCAAGTGCTTGTGAAACTGCCTCTGAGATACCCTTGAGTTCATCACCGCTGAGGTGTTCATAGAGAAGGGCTGTCCTTATGGAGCCCTTGATGGATGAACCAGGGATATAGAGTTCATCCAGGGTTTTAATATGTTCACTAACCTCTTTTACCTCTGAGGCATCGGTTTTAAGAAGCCCCCTGTATCTCACTGACTTTCTTGCAGTTCTTTTAAATTCCTTGATACTGTCCAGTCTGAAGTCGGGTGTTGATAGATTATGGATGAACTTATCCCTCAAGTCATCATCAAGGTTTGAGTAAAACCGGGAGACGTCAACCCTCCCAAAAATTTTTTTCCCATCCTTTGTCCTTCCAGTGTAAAACTCCTGGGGCCCGTACTTCAACCCGTTCCCAACATGAACCGGTGTTATAACCTGAAGGGTGCATTTCAATTAACCACCACCAAGTGTAAATTTATATGCCAGACCGTACTCCACTGCGGATCTCCCCGACCTGACCATGGTCCCGTAGTACTCCCTGCCGGTGTCCCTGAAGGTTGAACCCTCCCTGAAGAACCTGACCTGCTTCCTTATCTCACCATCAGGGCCTCTCCCCCTCTTTGATCCCAGTTCAAACCAGGCGCCCCTTGTTATGTCTTCAAGTTCAGACCGTGCCGGGATAAGCCTGGAAAGCGTTACAAACCTTTCACCAGCATTATCCTCAAGGGGATTGCTGTCAACCTCGAAGCTGAACGCTCCCTTCCCTGTTGACACATCAGGGCCGAAGCCCCTGTCAGAGAGGAACCTCAGGGCCGCCTCAATGTATGGTCTGAAGGATGCATCCCTCAGCCTCACAAGGAAGAATCTCCCCATGTTCTCATAGAAGACCCGCCTCAGATGGAACACTCCCTCGGTCATTCTTTCAATCCTGTTCACAACGTTATGGGGCTCCTCAAATTCCTTCTCCCCGAACTTTAAATCTGTTCTATCAATCAGGAGGCCCCCGTAAACCCTGTAATCATCCATAGAATTCACTATGTCCTCCTCACATATTTCCCCGGAGGTCCATTCGATGAAGACTTCCTCCGGTATATATGAGGCTCCCTTGTACTCCTTGAAGCGAAGGGGGTCATAGCTTCCCGGCTCCGTTATCAGCCTCGGGTAGAAGCGCAGCCTTTCATCCCCCTCAATGTAGGGGAAGCTTGATGATAGAAGGAAGGGCGGGTCCTCGTTGAAGATGTCAACGATGTCATCCACCTCATCAGGGTAGAGCTGGCTGAAACCGTAGATCAATGCCCCGAATATGGTGTCCGAGGACAGCCGCGGGAGGGATGACTCTGGTTTAAGATAGACGAGCATTTAACTCACTCTTCAGATATCTTGATGGTTGAAAGGGATTCAAAGTCCCCCAGGGATTCCTCAGCAGCCTCTCCACGGTAATATTCGGCGGGTCTCTCCATGATCTTTATATCCCTGAACTCGATCTTACCGTAACCCCTCGTCCCGCTACCCCCAAGGTAACTGTCCTCAAGGAGTTTGAGACCCTCAAGTACCAGTTCCAGGTTGTCATCGTCGCCCTCATATTCACTCACCACTATCTCAAACCCGAACCTTGAATTCCTGGGGACCCTCTCCTGGTTCCTGGGGGTGGCACGTGAGGTTATCCTGTCCAGGGTGTTCTCATACTTCAGTTCAGCGCCTTCAACAACATCAGTGCTCTCATTCCAGGTTTCAATGGTTTCATCTGTGGGGAAGGCGTCCCTTACTATTATCCTTGTCGGTCCAAGGTTGCTGGTGTTATCTGCTGCGCTGCCAAACACCCTGCATATTTCACATTCCCCGCATTTGCATGGACCACCCTTGGTTAAGCGTTCGCGTGCAAGTTCAAGGAGGGATCTCATCTTACCCTTGATGGATGATCCCGGGATGTAGGGAAGCCTCGTTATGGGGTCCCTTATTATAACATTGTCTGAGCCGCCTATCTCAATGGAGTCCTTGGACCCCCCTATATGGAGTCCTGTTCTGCACAGGATTTCACCGGATATAATATAATTTTTCTGGAACTTCATTTTAACACCTTCATGCTCATAATATAGCTTAATGGGCTTTTATCCGAGAGTTACTTCATCTCCTCCGACTATTTCACTCATAGAACTTATGATAGGCTACTATTGATTCAAGAAAACTTACAAAGACCCTGAAATTTTCAAGTTTCTCAGCATCATCTCCCCTGTCGACCCTGTCCATTATCGCCATCATTATCTCATAGAATTCCCGGGGTATAAGGTCTCTTCCAAGCGCATTTGCAAGCTGTGGCTTGAGGAGGTAGAAATCGGCCTCTATCTTTTCCCATGAATCTGCTTTCTTTTCCATGCTCCTTATGGCCCCGAAGAACTTCCTTAACTGTGTTGTTTTAAGTTTCTTGTTCGCCCTGGCTATCACATCAGCATATCCTCCGGTGTCAGCGTATTTCTTCACCTCCAGGTCGCTGAGCTTATCAAGTCTACTTATCTCATTTTTAACATCCTTAAAAGACAGATCACTCATGGCTATCACCATTTCTTGTTCTTAAACTGACCCATGAGACCGGTATCCTGATCCACGGGATGAACCTGATGTCATTAAACAGATCCTTTTTTAACTGTTTATCTGATATGTTTCGAAGTTTATACACATAGTAGGGGACGTAATCCTTTTTTCTGAGTCTCGTCTCCTGTGAATCAATCCATTCATCAGAATCCCTTACATCCTCATCAAATGATGACTCCCAGAGCTTCAGAAGTGAATATATGAAGTTCTTTGACAGTTTACCCGCCCTCTGGTTATCCTCCAGTTTCCTGCCGAATTCCAGGAGCTCGGTGAACCCGATGAACCGGTCCGTATCCCACTGGACCGTCTCCCCGAAGACCGATATTTTACCCTTACCCAGCTTCTTGGATTTCTCGAGCTGTTCATCCGCGATCTCAGCCGCCTTACCGGCCGGGAACTTATGTCCCCCCATGAACACACCCCCTGATATCTCCAGGGACGGGTTGCTGCACGTCCACTCCCTGAACTCATCCCTGAGTCTTCCGGCGAATGCAACAACATCATCGTATGGGCCGAATACCAGGACATCATCCCCTCCAGAGTAGGTTATGTATATGGTGGGGGTTGAACGCTCCCTGCACCCCTCGCAGATCTCAGCCCCTCCTGCCTTGTATACAGTTCCAATTTCACTCTCAGTCTCCAGGAGTTTCCCCTTGCATTCCTTGCACGGGTCCCTGAGGAAGAAGAACTCCGATGCCACCTGGTTGATGTATCCGAGGAAGAAAAGGTCCATGAAGGAGCTCATGGTTGAAACCCTCGATATCGACCTGTAATCAAGCCCCTGGCTGAATATCTGACCCAGGTTGTCAACGTCCATCTTCAGGGCGGCCAGTTTACTCGCCCCAATGCTCAGGGATGATATCTCCGTAAAGTCAAGGGCGCGTCCATCAGCCGCAGGCACGGTGTTCCCCATAAGGGAAAAGCCAAAGGAAACGTTTTCAGCCTGAATACTCTCCTGGATTTCAAGGAAGTCCGTGCTGTTAAGCCTAAGCACATCTATCCGCCCATCATGACCTGCAAGTCCCTCGAGCCTTGAAATCACAGAATCCGCGGTCTCAAAGAAGTACGATACCCCTGCTTCACTGAAATCAGATCCCATGGAACCCTGAACCCTTATCATGTAATCTGCATTTGCCACCCTGGCGCCCAGTTCCTCATGGGACCTGCATGAGCTGCAGATGGATGATGCTGAGGGCAGACCGCAGACGGCACATGTACCTGCTGGCTGTTCATCCTCCAGCCTGAAGAAGTCATCTAGGAGGCCCCTGAACTTTGACCTCTTGTTTTTAAGGTTCTCCCTTGCAAGGTCATCCATGATGGCCCCGAAGTCCTTAAGCTCATCTCCATCAGCCTCCCTAGCTGCAACTGCAAGGTAAAGTTCAGCGTTGAAGGCCTCGATGAACCTCCTGTTAACCTCATCTGAGACCCCCTCGAGGACGCCCCGCGCACCCTCCGTGTTGGGGAGTATAAGGGTGAAGTGGCCTCCTCCACAGAAGAGGATGTTTGACTGGGAAAGGCCCATCTCAGAGATTATCCTGTTTGCAACCGCATCCGTAAGGAGGCTTATGTAGAGGGATCTTCCCCTTAAACGTTTACTCATCCCCTTCTGAGCCTCATCAGGCGACGCCACACTTGTTATGAAGTTTTGAATCCCCGAAACGTCACCGGATACTATCAGGTATGGCTTACCATCCCCCCCATCCTCCCTCTGGAGGTACAGGCAGCCGGCCAGGGCGGCCGTCGTGCGGAGGTGGTCAAAGAGTGATATGTCCGGTACGCTCATGTAAACGGCTGACGGTATGAGTGATGTGTACTTCCTCAGGAGATGATATACTGTGTTTAGATCCGGTCTTCTAAGTCCTTTCATTTCATCGGAGAAGAGCTTCCAAAGCCTCATATATTCCCTTTCAAGGTTGTAACCCGACATCACCGCCTTCTTCATCCTCTCAGGTTTTATGCTGTCAAGACTCCTGGGATCAAGTTCCATGAGCGGCAGGTAGTACTCGCCTTCAGGTTTCTCGTCAGTTATGTTAACCCGGGAGAATACCGATATGAGTGGGTTTTCCTTAACATTCTGTTTTGATTCAGCACTTTTCCTTTCAGAGGCTGAATGATGATCCGCATCCCTTATTATTCTGGCGTACTCAGGGTTTCTGGAGTTTGAAGGATTGTGGTGGTAGAGTACAAGGTCCTCTATGTCCTCCCCAAGATTATTTTCGGTTACAAATTCCGCTGACCACTTACCATGGGCTCCTGAACGCCCAAGGTCCAGGTCAGTGCGTCCCTTGTATTTACTGAGTTGTAAAGATGTTCTCTGATAAAATTTACCTATATCATGAAGAAGGGCAGCCAGCTGTATATCTTCAAGTTTCATTTGTAACACCAGAATTAACGTTTTGATTATAAAACTATATGATGAGTAATATATAATTTATGATTGAGACTAAATGAAAAAGGTTATATGGTAAATGTGAATACTAACCGACCGCGCTAGTCTCAGGGTATGATTGAACAGTCTCCTTAAAAGAAAGATTATTTCTGTGAAAGTAAAAGAAATCTGGAATGGATGATAGAACCTTATAAGATAAAAAAATAATTTCAATCCCAAATTGGTCTGATTTTAACCCGGGCGATTTTTCCCGTATTTTACCTGTTTCGTTTTCAAAATTTTTTTCTTTTAGAGTTATAAATTCGTCGATCCCCAATAAAACGCTTCATATATCCCATGAAATGCTCTGAATGAGAATATGGTGATCTAAAATTTATTTATACTCAATTATGAAAGATTTAAGCATGGTAATATTTAAAATGATTCATATAAAAACTAAAAACATAAAATAAAGATTAAAGTAATAATTAATATAAATTATATTCTCAGAATCATGTCATGGACGAAGGATTCATAATTCTTGTTTCCATCATATATTACTCTTAAAGTCCTGAAACAAAAAAGTAATTAATTTAATCATATTACAAAATCCATCGGGGCTTTTTCTTTACCTATAACCTTCCTTTCCATAGCATCCTCAGATCTAAATGAATATATTATTACAGAGTCCTTTTCTTTGTCAATTATATTCTTTAAATTGGTTTTTATTCGTTTAAACTGGCTCTGTGTAACTTCACCCTCGAAAACAGAATTCTGTATCCAGTAAAGCTCTGTTCTAAGATAAGATTTGACCTTATTAACCCTTTCAACCCCTATATCATATACTATGATGATATACATTCTACCACCAGATCCTAAATGGTTCGTACCTTTTCTCCCCAATGAGATGCTTTATGAGCTTATAGGCATCAAGTCTTATAAGGCGCCTGTAGGACACCTTCCTTCCCAGATCCTTATGCTTGATGGTCTTGCTGAGCCTTTTATCATATTCAATTATGAATTTTTTTCTTCCAGAGTCATTGAGAAGACAGTAATTCATGTCCCTTTCAAAATCCCCTATTTTAATAATCTTCTTTTTAATCATGTAAAGAATGAGCCTGTCTACAAGTATTGGTTTAAAGATTTCGCTGAGATCCAGTGCAAGGGAGTATCTTCTCTCAAAGGGTTCATGAAGATAAGATATCGTTGGATTGAGTTGTGTATTGTAGAGCTCGCTAATGATGGTTGAATATAGAAGAGAATTCCCAAAACTAATAAGTGAATTCATCATATTAGTGGGTGGCCTTCGAGTCCTTTTAACAATTTTGAAGTCGTCAGGAAGGATCATATCAAGCATTGTGTAGTAATCTGCGCGTATCCTTGCTTCAACATTCATAACATCAGTAATTGATTTGGAATTATCAAGACTCCTAAGTATCTCTCCAACACCATTTTCTATTTTATAATAATCCAGCACCCGTTGCATATTATGGGCAGCTCCTCTGACAAAGTACTTTGCAAGTTCAATTCTCTTTTCATGATCCAGGAAATGTTCAGATTGTTTAATTATAAGATCCCCTGAAATTAAGGACTCGCGTGGATAAAAGGAGCCCGTGTAGTAACCATATCTGTTAAAAAAATGGACTGGTATGCTCTCCCTTGAAAGAAGATTCAGAACCTGGGAGGAAATACTAAGAGCCCCATAACTATATATTGTGTATATCTTGTTGATGGGAAGTGGACGTTTTGAATCCTTATTTATAAAATATATAGTGTTCTCTCTTCTTTTCAAGACACCATCCGTTGTTATATAATAATTCTTCCTTGTCATTATCAAACAGCTCTGATTCATCTTCAGAGCATAATACGTAGTCAATAATATTTTTCCTTGTCATTATCAAACCTGGCAGTGGGTTATCAGGTGAACTTCATGACCCCATATAATCTTTTCCTCTCACTTTATAGTAGAACTAGATCCAGCATAACTCAAAGTAAGCGCATTTGCTACATATGGACTTTCTGACTGGTTTTGGAACTTTTCCAAAAATTATAGAGTTAATTTCACTCATTACCCTCTTCAGCTCTTTCTCATCCTCCTCTCTGAGAATTATCTCCGTTCTTTTTTTTATCTTAGGATAATCAATAACACCCTTAATATCTTGTATTCCTTTTTTATTTTTAAGATAATGCATGTAATAGAGTAGCTGAAACCTGTGGGCGGTCTCCATCTTGTTGCTCTTCTTAACTTCATGAACCTCCAGTGTTTTTCCTTTTTTTATAAAATCCGCACATATGAGATTATCAATTATTAATTCCTTTTTTTCATTGTTGTATGATTCCTCATGAAGTAGTCCTCCAAGGATTACGAGTTCAGATTCTCTCTCCATCTGAATATGGTGTGAGAAGAACCAAAGCTTCCGCTTACATACAAAATAGTAGTTAATCTGCAATCCCCTTATCTTGATGTTCTTTTCAAACTCTGAGATCAAGTGATCGCCTTTAAGATATGAATGGAGATTCTGTCTCTTCAAAAATGCTGTCAGCGCCTAACTCCTTGAGGTCTTCCAGTTTCTCTGATGAGATGTTCCCCCATATATAGAATCCCCTGAATTCACCAACTGTCCTTGCCCAGAAGTCACTTTTTTCCTCATAAAAGATAGGTATGTTAATTGAATAGTCATATAATGTTCTTTTGAGATCCCAAATCGATAATTCATTATCTGTCAAAGATTTAATCTCTTCAAGAATATCCTTCCATGTTTTAAAGTCCTTTTTTATCAACTCTGCGAATAGTTTTTCTGTCTCAGAGTCAGAATACTGCATGACAAGATCCGGTATGAATACCTTATAACCTGCCATTTTCCTGAATATCTTCTGGGCCTGGCTTTTCTTTTCAACTTCAAAGTAGTCAAGATCCTCTAAAATATCATGGATCCTCTTCTCATAAATTTCCCTAAGGCTAAATCCATTTATTCTGTAATCAAATGTCTCATCCACCATCCTTTTTTCTTGGCGGTAATCAAGTAGCTGGCCTTCATAGTCCCTCAGAACATGAATAGTTGCCTTTAAAACCTTAGCGTCGTAGATTCTTTTTGTTCTTTTATCGGCACCTGTGAATATTATGATGTTAGGGTCCTGGGATGAATAATGCCCATGCCTATTTCTATAGACTCTTCCCCATCTCTGTATCTGGCTATCAATGGTTGAAATCTCTGTTATCATAATATCAAAGTCAATGTCCACTGATGCCTCAATCATCTGGGTTGATATAACAATTAAACGTTCTCCTTTTTCCTTCTTTTCCTTTATATCTCTTATTCTCTCTGATTTCTCATTTTCAAGGATTCTTGAGTGGAGAAGATAGGCGTTTTCATCTTCTGAGTGATTCCTGTAAAGTTCGATTGCTTTTCTAACATTGTTCACAACAATAAGGATGTTTTTACCGCTGTTATCCTGGATGAAATTTTGAATCTCGTCTGAAGCTTCAAGTTCATCATCAAACATGGGTTTATCTATAAGTTTGAATCTGTGTCTTTTCATGTCAAGATTCTTTATGTTATTGTTGGTTGCTGTGGCAACATCGACGACCCTGAAATTCATTGCTTCGAAGAAGCTAGTGAAGTATGGTGGAAGGGTTGCTGTCATCACGAGTACATTCCCTTTAAGGTTATTTATTATTCCCAGTGTTTTTATTATAATTGCAGCCATTTCCTCGTCATAGGTCTGTATTTCATCTATCACAACCGAAGAGAATGGGTAAGTGGAAATAACTTTATCTGAGCCAAAGTAATTAAGGGATGTTAAAAGTGTCTGGTCAGGTGTTGTGAGGAGTACGGGTGAGGACAGCATCCTCGCAGATGTTAACATGGCATCAACATCAATTTCTCTTCCACCCTTTTCTTCCTTAAGGTACTCAATGAACGCGGTTGAGTGGAGAATATCTACCCCTAAGGGTTCAAAATATCCTTCATTTCCCCTTAGCCTCATGAAGATATCGTTAAGTGCCACCCTTAATGGGAGGGTGTATAATAGTTTCCTGCCATTTTCAGCCGCCCATAAAAGTGAAAATTCCGTTTTCCCAGATCCTGTTGGTGCAATGAGGATCATTTTATCACTTCTTCCCACCTCTTGCAGTAAGTTTGACTGCCAGACATCCTTCCCGAACCGGGATATGATCCTCTCATTAACATCCAGATACACTTGTGGATCAAAGGATTCTATTCTGGTATCCGCGCTTGCTGAGTAATCTGCCCTCCTGAGAATCCCTGAAATAACGAGGAAATCAATTGAATCCTTTTCGGGCTCGTAAAATGCCGCCATCTCAGAGATGTCATCATCATATTCTCTTATCCTTCTAAGAAGTTCTTCTGCCCTTCTAAAGTCCATGCTGGATTTCAATAAATGAATGGCTGAATCTATAAGTTCTGATTTTATGGTTGATCCTATATAATCAAGGACTTCAAGCAAAAATCCTTCGAGAACTTCGCCTTTTTCAAGTATAAATGAGAGGTATGTTTCAAAAGTATCCTTGTAGGTGAAAACGAGTTCCATCAGATCCTTTTCATTTATGAAGTATTCATTGTAGTGGTGGAGAAGTATGGCTGTCCTCATCTTTGCATCAACATCATCATTGCCCATGAGAAAGATGCTCCATATAACTGATAGAATTTCATGACGGGGAGATCTCTTAATGGACTTAAGTGGTGCCAGAACTTCATCGATGAGTCTCCAGGATTCTCCTTCAAGTTCCTCCTGAGTCATGAGTTTTCTCTGGAAGTTATAATCCACCTTTCCAAGGTCATGGATAATTGCTGCCATTGCAAGACCAGAGAATGTTCTATCATCAATATCATATGTAAATCTATCCTTATTTTTATTAAAGAAATCATAGAAATCATTTATTCTTTCAACAGTCTCCTTTAAGTGTTCTTTCAGAAGGTAATTTGGTTGGTCGCTGGACTTAGCCCTTAAAGTATCACTCAAATTCATCATAGCCACCCAAAGTTAAGAGGTATCTTGAATATGAATCCATCATTAAGTCTAAATTTCTCAACCATCACCCGGTCCTCTAGGAATATTACCTGGTTCATTCCGGTGTACATTACATTCTCGAATTCGGGGACCCTTTCTGTTGAGGGATTCAGCTCGGCCTTATTTGATATGATGCTACTGCCCTTATTTTTGAAGAGGACCTTTTTAGGTATGGAGTAAACAGGGAACCTCTTATCCCTTATCGGAAAGAAAGTATCTTCATGTTCAAGTTTTATGTATGTTGGGTATGTTAGCCAGAGGTTGCTCTTCACCTCCCGTTCCTCCACATCGAATGTGTTGTGAATACGTCTTATGAATATTACGTCCTCTGCCCGGCCAAGATAAAGGGGTTTGGCGGGTCTTTTAAGGCATTCCTCAATTTCCCCAATTATGTCTCTATCTCCCCTCAAGAATATGTAATAATGTCCATTGAAAAGTTCCTGCTGGTATGATGGGCTTCGCTGTGATTTCTTGTTCTCGTTATAAAGGGGATAGCCTTTATTCCATAATTTCAGTCTCCCCCTATGGGTTACCATCTTTATATCTCCCAGAATAAAGCTCTGGTAATTCCAGAAGAAACTTTCGAAGAGTCCGTGGATGCTAACCTGAACTTCGCTGATTCTTTCATCATAGTAGTTACCTGTTGCGTTCTGTAGCATCCCTACGATGGTTGATTTGGGGCTCAGAGGGTATGTCTGTGCGTAGTCAAAGGTGAATGGGTTTCTGTACTGGGCGAATGGCTGGAATACTTCGATTATAATGGTTTTATCCATTTATATCCCCTAATTATCATCTGTTTTAATTTCTATGCTTGGATCAGTGAATACTACCACCTCTGAAAGTTCGTCATTCCCTTCAAAGATTTTTTCTACAAAATCGCCGGCTCCCTTAACATCTGAAGCTTCCCCTTTTAAGCCCTTTATTTCAAAAATTGGTCTCCTCGTCTTACTTGTTAAATGCTTCACCCTGAGTATACGACCACTGTCTGTCTCCCGTTCTTCTATTTCATCGTATTCCTCCTCCCTATATTCATCCAGCAGGGAGATCCTGTCCCTGAAGGTCTCATAGGGGGAGTCCCTGTAAAGCCCTATTACAAGTAATTTGGGGGATAAATCCTCATTTCGAGCCTTTATGCTTCTTTTAAGATTCATAACTGCAGTTATAAATGATTTAACTCGTTCTTTGATTTTTTCTTCGTCCTTAAGGCGATATCTTATCACGTAAGTCTTATCAATTTTATCAAATTCGCATAATTCAACTGATTTTGACTGGCGTATCTTCTTTTTGTTTTTTCTGTTCTTCAGGTGGATGGTTAATCCATTACCATCTTTATCATTCTCAATCTTTTCAGGTTTGAATGTTTCATCATTTACTGTTATCTTACTATCCTCAGAGATGTAGATCTCAAGTTCTCCGATACTGTCGACGTCCACAACTATTGAATACTGGTAGAATGTTTCATGCTCCTCCGCAGTGAAGGGGTTTGGTTTCATTTCACCGTAACGTTTGCGCATACGGTTTGCCAGACCTATGTTTGCATTGAAATGAGCATCGTACATGAATGGTGTCATGGAAACCGCATGGCTAAGTTTAACCGGGGCTGTCCTGAAGTTCTGTGGTGTTGTCTCAGTTATCAGATAACCGAAAAGGTCGAATTCAGGAAAATTAAGTATTTCGCCTGAAAGCAAAAACTCTGTGGCTGGTTGTATCACAGTTTTATCACCAGTGCCTGACTTTATGAGATTCCCGGCATCCGCGACTTTGAATATGTTCATCTTCTCTGCTGTATCAAGGAGGCTGTACCTCAATGCATATCTACTTACCATTGTGTACTGCCTACCGTCCCATTTCGTTATCTTCTTCAATTCCTGATAGTTTCCACTTCCCTGGTCATAGTTCAGAGAGTTGCCATAAAAGACAATATCCATAACGATGTACCTTGACATTTCAATCACCTTTATTCGCAGCCATTATACCTAAAATTATAGAGTATGCAACCTTCTCAAAATTTTCCTGGTTCAGCGGATAGATCCACCCCAACTTATTGCACAACATTTTAATGTTTTCGTCACCTTTTCTTGAATTGAGTGTCCTCAGAAGAAATGAAAAAAACTCTGTCTGATTATTTGTCCTTGCAGTGTTCAACAGCTTGTATACGAGCCTTTGACGGTAGCTCTCCGAGCCTATATTTTTAAAGGCGCGCATTGAGTATCTCTTTATCTCCTTATAATCTCTCCCTGAGATTGGTTTCATTTTCTTCGACATTATATTCCTCCTAAAAGTCCTGTGATAAGGGCGGTAGCATATAAATCCCATGTGTCGTCATTCTGAAGGATTCTTTCAAATAAATAACTATTCAAGTACTTTAGAGCATCTTTCTTGGGAGTCAGGACCTTCAGGAGGGTGTTTACAAATAGATACTTGTTACCCCTCCTTATTATCGATACCAAGGGGTGTAAAATGTTTTCCCTCTCGCTCTGTTTTATGAGTTCTGAGATGTTCCTGCGCGCCCTGTTCATCTCATTATAGGAATCCTTTATCTTTGAAATAGTTTCTTCCATTCTGGGGGAAATTTTAAGGGGATCCTCAAAAACCAGTCGCCCCTGTTGTGAAAATAATTGTGAATCCACTGCAAGAGCATAGAGAAGTGATTTAATATTCCGCTGGCGGGTATTTTTATTCGCTCTGAGGATTATGTGATCCATTATAAATGGTTTAAGTCGCCTATTTTTAATTAACTCCTCTAAAAGCCATTTATATTCGTTTTGTCTGATCTGAAGCCTTCTGTTAAGGCTTTCGCGTATGGTATCATCAAGAATGATTGTTGAATGAATCCTGGAAATTCCGATATATTCAACATCAATTATTCTCTGGGTCTGACTGTCAATGTTAGCGTACTTTATGAAGTACATGTTCTCAAGGGTCCACTCAGATTTTAATTCTACCACAGCATCTATGACTTCTTGCCAGGTGGCACTCAAAAGCAAGCTCGTATCTTCTATCCTTGATTTTTTAATCTTTAACCCTTTATTTACCTTGTATGTGATTTCAATGTCATTAGAATAGAAAAGAATATAACCTATACCATTAAAGAATTCGAATGCCCTGTCAGAACAGAGTAGGTATATAAAAAGGTGTTCTGTGAAGTTTTTTAAGTGTTTGCTTGCTATGGGTGCATAGTAAGTATTCCCCGCCTCTTTATAGGACTTTAAGAACTTATTCACTGTTTTGTCTACCATCTTAAGTATCTTCTGATCAGTTATATTGAAAGTCATCACATCGTAAAGTCCTTTCCTCTGTTTTTTATAACCTGAGGAAGGATTGAAGAACAGAAAATTCTTATAAAACTTGTTGTCTATAGGTATTCTATAAAACGAATCCATTTCATCAGGCGTTTCACCCCCACCTATAACGTCCTTTTCCCAGAACTCCCTGAGTAGAGCTATGAATTCAGTCAGTCTGGTTTTATATAAAGCAATAGAATCAGAGAATTCTTCATTAAAATCAGAAAGATCCTGAGATTTGATTTCTAAGATTTTATGAATATCCTCTGTATACTTTATATTCTTGTGTCCCAATAGCTCCTTTAATTCATCTTCGTAATTGGCAGTTAAATTTAATTCAAGTTCCTTGATCTTTTCAGCAGTTACCCTGAGTTTTTCAGGTAATTTAAATTTTCCAAATTTAACTTTTCCCACTTCAGATTTTTTCTTTGGGAGGATTTTTTTAATTTTGTCTTCTACCCATAGGTTTTCAGTGGCCCTTGTCACATAGTTATTCCAGGTGAAATCGAAGATCTTTTTTTCTGATTCAAAGTCCCTTCCTAAAATTTCATCCTTAAATTTGTCTATAAAATCAGATGAAACAGGATCAGATGATGACTTTCTTTTCAATTCTGTGTAGATGTATGCAAAGGGGAAAAGACCATAGTAGACTGCTTTTTCATGTTTTTCAACCAATTCCTGGAGTTCCCTTATGCTGAAGCCATAGACATCCTCCATGAGCCTTACAAAACCCATTATACCTGCATCTATAAACCAGTTACCTGTAAATTCAAGGTCTGAGCTCCCTTTGAATTCATATTTCATGATGACACCACCATCCCGAATCCCATGCTGTTCTTCTCACCGAAGCCACAGTCGTATCCAAACTCTAGAAGTCGTGGGTCACCCTCTACCCGGAACTTCATGTGATAGGCGCGATGGTATGTCTCAGAACCCTCCTTAGGGATCATGATTCTCTTCCTCTTAATGGAACTCTGATAGGGGATAACCTTGAGGTATTCATCCCCATCATAGTCCCCATAGAATTCCCTGTATTTCCTTACAAGGTTCTTCTGCATGTTCTCATAGAATTTAAGGTCATTAGGGTTGACATCCCACTGTCTTAGTTCACCATTATCCTTCTTCACCGTCTTAATGATTATCGGAGATAGTGTCCTGAACTTCATGTTCCTTCTGAATTCAGGGGGCTCAAGGAACTCCACATACTCCACCTGGACCTTTCTCCTCAGAAAATCAATTTCTGGTTTATCGATAAACCCCTCTACAAGGTTCTTGATGAGTTCATGATTCGGTGATGATATGAAAAGGTGGAATCTACCATCCTCTGATACCAGGAAGTTCTTGTAGGTTTTTCTCCGAAGTATGCTGAGCTGTGAGAACGTGAAGAATTTAAAACCAGCTCTGGAGTGGAGTTCACTTGCAAGGTCAAGGTCAGCTATCCTTCTGTAGATTATGGAGGATACAACGTGATTGTAGTTGTATGGAATCTTGAATGGCCTCATAGGTGATTTGAGTTCAATTTTCAGTCTTACTTCAATCCCTCCAGAGTATAATCACTGTGATTTAATTAGAAGCTGAAATATATAAATTTGACTATTCAATAAAAATAATAAAGTTTTAATGTGATGTTTCATCCTTCACGGATATGTTTATTTTCATGTGCATCATGATTCATCAGTCCTGAGACCCCTCCAACCCTGAGAGATGAAAATCTATTTTTCTCTGCTGGACATGATTTTTAAGGATATCATAGAAGATAGTCATACGTTAAGCTCAGATTTCACTAATATAAGGTGACAAGAACATCCAGTTTTTGCTGTCTAAATTTCTTTTAAAAGATTACTTAAAATCATTTAGTGCAACCTAGCTTATTAGTTTGCCATTTCACTGTTAAGCCAATATCCATCAGGTAAAAATCCTCTAGATTCTCTAAAGGGATATACCTGAAATCTTCAAGTTCACCTATCATTGGCAGAGAATTCAGGCCTTTATCCTCACCATAATTTATAGACAGCGAAAAATCATTTATATATATTTTGAGCCTCATTAGTTCGCTTTTTCGAATAAAACGATCCATTTGCATTATATTATCAAGTTCTTCCCTTATAGATCTCGCTTTTTTGTCTAATTCCACAAATATGGACATACTTCTCGTCTTTTCTATAAGGGCAAATTGAGAAGTTTCCTGAAAATTAAGGCACTTTAAGCTCTCTATTAAATTTAAAGATTCGTCGAATGACCCTCTTTCTTTTAATAAGAGGTAATATTTTTTTGCTGATCTAAATACAAAGTCATTTTCTGACACCTCGCCCTTCATATCTTTTAAGATAATTTTTGTGGAATCTATAAGAAAAGGATCATAGACATGTTGATATAAAAAGTTCCCTTTCTCATCCTTAACAATTACAATATTCACCTCACCTTTTGATCCACTATAGTTTCTGTTGCACCTCCCTGCTGTCTGTATTATTGCATCTAACGGTGCTAAATCCCTATAAACTACATCAACGCTTATATCAACTCCTGCTTCAACCAACTGCGTGGTTATTATAACCTTTCTTTTATTATCTTTTCTAATTCTTTTTATTCTTTTGAGTCTGTACCTGGGCAGAATATATGTAGACATATTGATCAGTTCAAGGCCAGGGAAATTGCATATACCATCACCATCAACACAGCTTCTTGATTTGATATCATTGCACAATTCTTTTTTAAGATAACAGTAGAGTTTCTGGGATGATTTGACCGTGTTCAATACCACCATAATGTCTTTATCATCCTTTTTTATTTTTTCAAGGATCATTTCTTTAAATGAATCAAAGTCCAATGGATTCAAATTAAAATTAAATACAACCCTATCAAAGGATTCAAAATAAAGCTCCTTATCCTTAACTAATTCTTTTATTTCAGAATCATCGAAAATCAAGGGTTTTGTGGCCGTCATTAGTATGAAATAGCAATTAAATTCAAATGCGAGATGTTTAAGAACCATATTTATAAGATGCCAATATTTATGAGGTATTGACTGAATCTCATCCAGCAATATAACCGAATTTACTATGTTATGGAATTTTCTGGCTGCTCTGTTTTTATTTGTTAATATACTATGGAAAAGCTGAAAAAAGGTCGTTATTACTACCTCTGAGTGCCATCCCTCTGTTAAAATAAGAGAACTGTTAATATCTAGCAGGTTCAATTCATTGTTCCTCAGTTCCCTGTATTCTATATCTGCAAGATGGTGGTGTTTAAGCAATAAATTCGATGGAATCTTTGAATTTCTTTTAAACCTATCAGAACTCAAAATTTCCCCTATTACACTTGCATTCTGATCTATTATGCTTAAAAATGGTAGTGAATAAATTATTTTTGGTTCAAAACAAAAAACATTATTTAATCTTTCCCGAAGACCCAGTGCAAATGAAAATCCTGTAAGAGTTTTACCTGTGCCGGTAGGTACATTTATTGAGAGAATTCTATCCCTTTTTATATCAATCTCTCCAAGCCTCTCATTGACCTCCTGATAAATCCTCTCTCTTAGTTTATCCATTGATCCTCTCTGGATGGATCTGAACCTTTTAGCCTTGTAGTCATCTACGAGGTCTTTGCTCAGGTTTCCAATTCTTGAAGGAATTTTACTACCCGATGCATCCATTTTGTCTGAATCGAGGAGTACTGAGTAAAAAAATAATATTTCAAAATAAGCTCTAAGACCCCCTTCCCTGGCAAGTTTCCTCGTTTTTTTATATATTTCGCCAACTAAAACGTCAAATTCTTCAAAAAATGTGTTTAAATCTAAATCGTAATCCTCAAAGTCAACCAGTATTTCATTATAAATATTTTCTATTTCTTCTTTTTTATGTTTGATATCCTCCATCTGTTCCTTTATAAGCCTTATTTTCTTTTGATCTCTCAATTTACGCGACTCTTCCTTTATATTCCCAATATTTGTATGATGTCTGCTTATAACGATCCATGAAACAGATGGAATATACCATAGCTCATCTATCCTATCAGTCTTGATCAAAAAATCCTTTACAATGAAGTATCCAAATAATGATGATAGAAAACTGTGACTTGCTTTTTTTGTCCTCTTATTGGTTATCAGCATTTTCTGGAATGCTGTAGTGGATTTTCCAAAGTCATGAGCGGCTCCTATCAAATAGGATATATCACCCATGAGCCTTTTATTCTTTATAAACTTTGAATTAATGATGTTTCTTGATAGCGTTGCCACATTTTTTAAATGGTCCGCCAATTGCTTATCAGGATGAGAATAGAGTTTAGAGTAATACAATGTTATTCTCACCAGCCCTGTATATCTCTCCTCCGGAGGCCCCCAATGATTTGCCATTCTGTTCAAAAAGTACCCTTTCATATTTTAAAACCCTTCGATCAGGGCCCATAGTTAGAGGTATGTTTTCTATCGTCCACCGCATTCCTCTCTTCAGATCTTCTTTATCTACTTTGAAATCTTTATTTCTAATAACGGTATGGACATATTCATTAGAATCCACCTTATAAACATCCACCTCTCCTTGGAACCTGAAGTTCAGAATACATTCACTGATACCCATATAGGGTGTGAATACACTTTTATGTTCTTCAAGATGAAGTCTGAGTTTCCTGTAGATTTCAAGATCTTTTAGCCATACGTAAATCCTATAATTCGGATCCTTAATAAACTCAAAGGGAGTTGGAGAGTGTGGATGCGATTTATTATCCCAAAGGAAGAACCCATTAGAGGTGTTAATCAAATTAATGTTTATATTGATCTTTTTTATGGGTTCCAAAATTTTTATAGCGTACTTTACGTTATCGTTTGAAAAGATTTCATAATAGGAGTCTCTTTCAAAACCCAAAATAGCAGCTAACAATCCATTTAAAGATGTCTTGGGTGGGATTGAATATGTTAATGGGGAAGTTGTGGTCTCTATCTTTCTAAAATGACCGTAATCTCCCCATATATCAAACACAAGTACCTTATCTATTTCCATGGTGCTCACATTATAAATCCAGTGTTTTCAGTTCAGCTATCTCTCCAAGTTTTTGAGTGAAATCTATTGTTTCAGCTCCATCAACAAATTCAAGCTCATCATCAACCTTAAGTTCTATTCTATCTATCTTTTTCTGATTATCCTTCAACGTTTTAAATAGTTTTGAAACATCTAATTTGAATTCTGACAAATCCCTTATCTCCCTTTCATCAATGCCCTCTGTTATTAACTTTATCTTCCTATCCAAATCACCTATATGGTAATTATTTTCTTTATAAATGATTCTGAGTAGCATTCGTGGCATCTGACCAATCTTTGACCTTGTAATAAGATTTTTGGTCCCGTTCCAGAGACCATCAAGCAGCAGATAGATGTCACTCTCTTTTAGGAAAGTCGTGCGAGCTGCATTCTCATTGATGATTCCATAAAATGCTATCAGTGAGTATGGTAAAATTTGGGTCTCTATAAAGGTTCCTTGCTGGGCCTCCGCCTTTGATGGCATGACACTGGTGCCCTTTATGCTCCTAACTTCAACTTCGTGTAATGATCTTCCGAATTTAAACTGAACTGGACCCGTAAAGGTTATGGACCGTCCCCCCTTTTTACCAGATCCCTTAAGAGCTATGGTTGCACCGAATAATCTCATATCAATATATTTTTCAAGAATTAATCTTTTTTCTTCCTCAAATCGTTTATCATCCTTTACTTTAAGTTTTTTCAGGTCTTGCTGAAGTTCTTCTATTCTTTCTTCTCTAGTTTTTTGCGTGCCATCATTCTTTACATCCTTTATTACAAATATATCCTCCCCCCTGAAGTTGTGCAGATAATCCCTGATAGTCCTTTTTAGTCTCAGGTCAGTCACAATGTTTATATTTCGCTCCGCATCTATTCTGGGTTTGTTTTCATCTAAAGGATCTCCGTTTGGATTTGCATCCTTCACATCATATAAAAACAGGATTTCAGATCTATTTTTTATAAAATCATTCATGGTAAACACCCTTTTTTTCTTTAAAAGCGCCTCCTAAATTAATTCCAAGAGCAAAATAGTAGCTTATATCATCCTTTGATAGTTTCCATCCGCTATTTTCAGTTTCAATCAAATATTTTGAAACTTCCTCCTCCAGTAGTGGGTAAGCAACCCGGTATTCCCTTAATTTTTCTGTTACTTCTGGCAGTAATCTTCTGATATCCCTCCTATCAAGCTTTAAACCCTTCAATTTAGACCTGAAGGGAGTGGATTTTCGCTGCGCATACTGTACATCCAATAGAAATTTCGTAAGTACTCCCTGCAAAAACACCGCCCTTTTCTCAGGAGTATCAAACACGTTTTCAAACTCCTTGAAAAACGAGTCAATCTTGCCAACAACTGTATTCTCCACTTCACCTGAAGAATGTCTTAATTTATCCATATTATTTACCCCCAATAAATCAAGTCTATTCAAAAACTCCAGCAAATACAGTGATTTCAAGCACAACAACTTCTCTCCAAAATCCCTATCGTTCACATGCTCAGTTCTTATCTGCTTAATAAAAAAAGAGACAATTAATCCTCTATTTAAACTTCTCTGAGCTAAAATATTGCCCACAGTATCAAGGAAGAAGTTATCATGATCTTTAAAGAAGGTTTTAATTAAGCCCCCTAGAGTCATATCCCCCCTACTCTTACCATCCCATGAACCATCAATCAGATCTCCAGACCATTTGTCACCCAAGATCATCTTTAATTGTTCCTCTTCAAAAATGGATTTTTCTACACCATAAAAAGCCTCAAAAAGCGCTTTTATCCATGAAGGAGGTACATCCTCAACGTATTTATGTATATCAAAATTATCTCCCTGCCCCCTTTTATAAAAAACAAATATAAAAACGAGGAAATCCTTATTTTCCTTCAGTATATCCAGTATATCATCTTCCAATGAAAGCAAGCTTCTACTTTTCAGCCTCCTTTCATCATCTTTTATCTCCTCAATTAAAACATCATTAATGTCTCCAACCACGTAGTAAGGTATAACATAGAAGTTATATTCAAAAAATGACTTTGAAAGGTAGTTATTAATAAATTCCTTGCCAATTTCTAAGTTTATACCACAATCTTCGCATAGGGGTAATTGTTTCCAGGAATTTTCCTGGACAAAATTTGAAGCAAATCCCTTTTTCATAACTGTATAAACAGAAAAAGGCGATGCGAAGCCATAGACCTCCTTAGACTCCCCGCAGAGATAACAGGTTCCTACACCTTTAGAAATAATTTCCTTATCAAATTTCCTCTCATAAAATTTCTTAAGAGATTCTTCCCGGAAAATTTTTTTGAAGATTTCTATGTCCCCCGGGTATTTCTCAGCCTCACCCTCCCTTATTTTTACTGTAAAAAGAGTATTATTTATTTCTCTTTTAGGTATCTCCTCAAGGATGGAAACGATGTCTTGTTTAATATCTTCTGATAAATCCCCGTTTTTGTCAATAACCACATCATTCAATTTTTTTATTAATTCATCGCCCCAGAAGTTATTCTTTTTTCCCGCATATGTTATGAACCATTTCTTCAATCTATCTATTAATTTATCAGGAGTTTGAACCCTAGAAGTCGGAACAGTGTCCCACAATCGATGCCTGAATTGTCTATACAGATACTTATCAACCTTTTGAGCGGTGAATTGTTCCAGATGAATTCCTTCATACTTTAACTTATGGTTTTCCTTTATAAAAACCGCGCATATGACATGTTTGATTCCAGAAAGTTTATTAGCCTCTATGAATGCCCTTTCAGCACTGATATTCTCATAAATCCTGAGATATTTCCCCAGATCTCGAACAGATGTTAACATTCCAACCCCCCTTAATAAAATGTTATTATTACATTATATAACTATAGAACATTTTTCATGAAAAAGGACCTTTCCAGATTCTCTGACATATCTAAACTCTCTCAAGTGTGTTCAAAGCTAAAAATTCAATTTTTTAACTCCACTTCAACTCTCCTACATATAACTCATATTTTAATTTGATGTTTAAATATATAAATTTGACTATTCAATAAAAATAATAAAGTTTTAATGTGATGTTTCATCCTTCACGGATATGTTTATTTTCATGTGCATCATGATTCATCAGTCCTGAGGCCCCGCTAGGGATGAGATTCTGCTCCATCCCCTTAAAAAAATAGTAACTTTGAAAATTGAAATTACATGGATATTCTGTCTATTTTAAATCAGAAAAAACAATATACTCACCATGCCATGCCAGAAACGGAATTTCCATACGATACCGCCTATTTTAAAGCTGTCTCCAACAGGTCTGCATATTCTATGCAATTACTTATTAATAAGTTTTTAATATTTATGATTTATGGTTAGGATACACTGATTCCTCTGGGTGAAGTGTGACGGTAGATTTCCCCATCCTCCTATGAAACCTGACAGTAATGGATCACATCAGGTTCTGCTCCTTCCTGCTGAAGAGGAATGCTGCTGCCGAGACAGAAACCGCTGCAAAGAATGTTATAACGGCAAGGTTAAGGCCGAGGGGGAGGACCGACTCCCTGAGTATGGTGAACCTGAGGGCGTCAACAGCATAGGTGAGGGGGTTGATGTAGACCGCGCCCTGCAGCCATGCCGGGAGGCCCGTGATGGGGAACAGGGCCCCGCTCAGGAGGAATATCGGGAGGACTATGAAGCTCATTATAAGGTTGAACCCCTCCATACTATCCGTGAAGGCCGCGATAACAAGGCCCAGGCCGCCGAGTCCCATGGATATTATGAGGGCTATGACCATGCTCACGGCAAAGCAGGCCGGGGACATGGTAACACCCACTATGAATGAGAGGAGGAGGAGTATGGCTGCCTGTATCATGGAGGCTGTGCTTATACCCAGGGCCTTCCCTATAACTATCGCCTGCCTTGATACCGGGGCTACGAGGATCTCCTTGAGGAAACCGTACTGCCTGTCTATTATCACCGAGACCCCCGAGAATATTGAGGTGAAGAGTATGGTCTGGCCGATTATACCCGGGTAGATGAAGGCCCTGTACCCCCCTGAAACTCCTCCGAAGCGTACAGCGGCCCCCAGGCCGGTCCCGAATATTATGAGCCACAGCAGAGGTGTCACAACCGACGTCACTATCCTTGACCTGTACCTGAAGAACCTCTTCATCTCACGGAGCCATATCGTGTATATACCTTCAAGTTCCGGCATCGGTATCAGGCCTCCCCGCCTATACCTGAACCCGTGTACTTTATGAAGACATCCTCAAGGGTCGGGTGCTCCAGTTCAACCGACCTGATGTAGAATCCCCGGGCCGCTGCGAAGTTCACTATCTCGGGTATTAGGTTCTCGCCGGCCTCCACCAGCAGCTTTATCTCATCCCCTGAGATGAAGGCCTCCCTGACGTAGTCCTGTTTACCTATGAGTTCATAGAACTCCCCTGCCCTGTCAACCTTCACGGTTATCTTATCGGCCCCGAGCTCCCTTTTAAGGTTCCGGGGTGCGTCGGCCTTTATTATCCTGCCCCGGCTCATTATTGCCACCTCGTCGCAGAGTTTATCGGCCTCCTCCATGTAGTGTGTTGTGAGGAGCACCGTGACGTCCTCCTCCCTGTTGAGCTTCCTTATATACTTCCATATGCTCTCCCTGGTCTGGGGGTCGAGTCCGAGTGTTGGTTCATCAAGGAAGAGTACCCTTGGGTGGTGTATGAGGCCCCTGCCTATCTCGAGCCGCCTCTTCATACCTCCAGAGTAGGTCTTCACGTATTCATCCGCCTTGTCACCGAGGGCTATGAGTTCAAGGACCTCCTCTATCCTCTGTTTCCTTATATCCCCCGGGACTCCGTAGAGGGCTGCGTGCATTTCAAGGTGCTCCCTCCCTGTGAGGATATCGTCAAGGGCCCTTGACTGGAATACTATCCCTATGGACTCCCTCACCTTCTTTGACTCCCTCACAATATCGTATCCATTCACCCATCCCCTCCCTGATGTCGGGTGGAGGATGGTGCAGAGCATTGATATGAGCGTAGTCTTACCTGCCCCGTTGGGTCCCAGGACACCGTATATTGAGTCCTCCGGGACCTGGAGGTCAACCCTGTTAACTGCAAGGAAGTCATCATACCTTTTGCTTATGGCCTCTGTCTCTATAATGTTCACACTGGACCCCCTCTTGTTTCATGGATTAATCTATGGGTAATACTATTAATATGTGGTGGGTTTGTTGTTCTCCCCAGGCCATCAGGGGGGCCTTAGGATCATTTAAACTTTATTCTGGGTGTTCTGGATCCATGAGCAGTCCCATTATGCAGGATGGGGACACTGCGAACCTTGTAGTGGCTGATGACGGCGTGGGACTTCCTCCGGATTTTGACCCCGAAAGGGACGGTAAGCTGGGGATGGAGCTCATGATAAACCTTGCAGGGCAGCTTGGAGGCCGGCTTGAAATAGATGGCTCGGATGGTGTCCGCATAGGGGTCAGATTCCCCCTGGATAATTCAGAAACTGATGTGCCACTGGACGAATCATAGATCTTAACGGTTTTCATGATTAAATAATTTTTGCTGTTAAATTTTTATAAAAAATTATAACTGAATGTACCATCCATATTGTTATATGGTGATGGTATGATACTTGAAACCGTAAAGTCCGGGGGAATTTCACATAACTCCTACTTCCTTGGTTCCGGTGGTGAAGCTGCGGTCATAGACCCCAGGAGGGATGTTGACGTCTACCTTGACCTTGCAGAGGGGCACGGCATGAACATAAGGTACATCTTCGAGCCGGATCTCCTCATAGTAGACGCTTGGGGGGTTCTGGGCACGGCATGAACATAAGGTACATCTTCGAGACCCACCGGAACGAGGACTACACCATCGGGTCCGTGGAGCTTGCACGCTACGTGGATGCGGAGATACTCCATGGCTCTGCACTGGACTTCAGGTACGGTACGGCTGTGGTGGATGGTGACACCTTTAAAGTCGGGTCCCTGGAACTGGAGGTCCTTGAAACTCCAGGCCATACATATGAGAGCATCTCAGTGGCTGTAAGGTACCCTGATGTCAGCGATGATGCCATAATGGTGTTTACGGGGGATGTGCTCTTCGCCGGTGAAACCGGGCGTGTTGACTTCTTTGGCCCTGAAAGGATAGAGGAAACTGCGGGGCTCCTCTATGACAGTATACATGAAAAGATTCTCACCCTGGGTGACCATGTCCTTCTCCTGCCTGCCCACGGGGCGGGATCTGTGTGCGGTGCCGAGATAAGGGACCAGGACGTTACAACCATTGGCTATGAGAAGCTCACAAACCCCTACCTCTCAATGAGCCGTGGGGAGTTCATTGAACACAAGAGATCAGAGAGGCTCTACACTCCCCCATACTTCAGGAGGATGGAGGAGAACAACCTGAAGGGGGCCCCGGTTGATAACCCGTACCTTGAGGCCCTCAGCGTCCCTGAATTCAGGGAACTTATGGATGATGGTGCCCAGGTGGTTGATGTCCGCAACCCCGCTGGATTTGCAGGCGGACACGTGCCCGGGAGCATTAACATCTGGCAGGATGGGTTCGCTGCCTTCGCCGGTTACTTCCTCAACTATGAGGACCCCCTGGTCATCGTGGGTGAGGGCCATGGCCTGGACCCTGTGAGGAGGTCCATGATAAGGATCGGGTATGATAACATGGCCGGCTACCTTGCAGGTGGATTCCAGTCATGGTACATGGCTGGTAACGAGGTCAGTAAGCTGGATGCCCTTGGGGTCCATGAGCTCGCTGAGAGGCTTGATGAATTCAGTTTACTGGATGTCAGGAAGATAACTGACCGTGAAAGGTTCCATATTGAGGGCTCGGAGCACATCTGGGTCGGGGATCTCCCCGGGAACATTGACAGTGTGCCTGAGGGGAACCTTCTCATCTACTGTGACTCTGGCTACAAGTCAACCATCGCTGCAAGCCTACTGCAGGGACACGGGGTGGATGCGGCCACGCTCCTGGGGGGTATAACCGCCTGGGTGAGGGCGGGTTACCCTGTGGTGGAGGGTTAGCCTGTCCACTGCACGGTCATGGCACCATCCTTAAGGACCCGTAAAACACTGGAGGTGACAGATCATGGGAATAGTTAAGATACCCCTCATGAGCAGGGAGGAGTATGATGAATTCATATCAGAGAACTTCATGAGCAGGATAGCATTCAACGGGGAATACCCCTACATAGCCCCGTTCCTCTACGTCTTTGATGGTGAGCACATCTACTTCCTCTCAACAAGGTACGGTAGGAAGATAGAACTCCTGCGGAACAACCCCTGTGTGGCTGTTGAGATAGAGAACTATAAACCTGACCTTTCAGAGTACCGCTTCGTCACACTGCAGGGCCAGATAGTTGAGGAGACGGAACCCGGGGAGGTTGAACGTGTTAAGAAGATGTTCGCTGACCTCATAGAGACCAGGAACCTGTCAAGGAACATCCTTAGGGCCCTGGGTCATTCACCCGAGGACCCCCTTGCCTGTCTCGTGAAGATGAACAGGAGCCATGTCTGGAAACTCGTTGATGTGGTTGATATAACGGGGATAAAGAGCGGTTAGTGAAGGGTAAATTCAGGTCCCCTGACTTATAAATAATTTTTTTAACCCTCGGACCCTTGGTGGGATGGATCACTTAATTCTTTTTAAAAACAGTTTCAGGGCCAGCCGTCTCTATAGGTGCAGTTTTTAGAGGAGAAAAAGAAGTAGGGTTCCAGGTGGTTCCACCTGGAACATGGTTAGGGGGATGAAAAGGTTAGGGTGGTTTTTGAAGGAGTTTGTGTCAAGGTTGGGGGGATGAACATCTACCTCCTTCACCTACCCTAATGTTAACTGTCCTTCACATACACTAAAGTTTTTATGTGAACATCTTCACCTAGGCGGGTTGGGGATGTGAATTTCACCTTCATGCCATTATATGGGTCCCTTAACCTGGAGGGATCATGGTTTCGACCATCATATCAGTCCCATCAGAATCCCTGTCAGGGTCCTGCTTCCGGCTGCGAATGCCATGAAGGTCACCGCCATGCCGGTCTTTATCAGCCGGGACACCCTGGAGGCCGTTTCAACATCCTGTTCCCTCAGGATCATCAGGGCAGCCCTGAGGAACACTGCTATTGCAGCCATGAGGACCGGAAGGTAGAGTGCAGAGAATATGCCCATGAAATAGAGTACCGGACTTGTTAGGCTGGCTGAGAACATGAATACAGCTGCAAGGATGCCTGAAACCCTCATCCCATATTTTATGGGGAGGGTTGATGCCCCGTTAAGCCTGTCGCCCCGGACATCCTCCATGTCCTTAACTATCTCCCTTGCCATGGTCATGAGGAAGGCGTAGAAACCGAGGTAAATGGATGTGGCAACCTCACCCACAACCACGCCACCAAAGACAAAGCTGAGGCCGGTCAGGAATGATATTGTGACATTACCCACAAGGCACTTCTTCTTGAGGCTCCATGCATAGTAGACCATGAGGAGTGAACTTGAAACCACTATGAGGCCCGGGATGGTGCCCAGGTAAAGGCCCAGGAGGGAGGCTGTAAAAAATAGGGCGGCGGAGTAGATCCCTGCAGCCCTCCGGCTAATCCTCCCTGATGGTATTGGGCGGGATGGCCTGTTCACAGCGTCTATTTCATGGTCAAAGTAGTCGTTAACGGCATTACCTGCCCCTGTTGCGATGAACACAACGGCCGATGCAACAATGACTGATGGGTCAGAGCTGCCTGCGATGAGTGCCATGAGTATTATGGTTATAACCGCCATAAGGGCGTTTACTGGTCTGAGTATCTCAAGGTACGGGTTCAAGGTGATGCACCTCCATATGGGTGTGATAAATGATTCTATGCTCCACTTTAAATCAAAAGTCACTTATAGAGTGAAATACTTCATAGTCTCTATGAACGGCAGTGATGTTCTTGGACTTCTAATGGTATATGTGTATGTTGCAGTTTTATTACTTGTGTCTGAGAGGTTACCTGAGGATAAACCAAATCTAAGCCGTAAATTCATACATATAATGGTGGGTAACATCCTTTTTATACTTCCCCTCTTTCAGAGCCGATTTGTAATCACATTCCTTGCAGCAGCCCCCTTCATAGTCCTCACCTTCCTTATAAGTCCCTACTCTCCCCTTAAGATAAAGCATCGCGCCTCATCCTACGGCCATGGCCTTGGCCTTGTATACTACTCCATATCCTGGACCCTAATGGCGTATATCTTCTTTGACAGGCCGTGGATCACCGGGATAGGTATAGCTGCAATGTCCTATGGTGATGGATTCGCGAGCCTCACAGGACAACGCTTCGGTAAAACCACCTACAGTGTGCTTGGTGACAGGAAGAGCCTTGAGGGGTCCCTGGGGATGTTCCTGGTCCTCCTGGTCACCATCCCCCTGGTACTCATATACTACTCCCAGAGGCCCGACCCCATCATCCTCCTGGTTGCCCTTACAGCAACCCTCCTTGAGGGGCTGACACCTAAGGGGCTTGATAACCTGACGGCATGCTTCGGGGCTGTTGCAGCCTACCTTCTGACCACAGGGGTGGGTCTATGAGGTTCATAGTTATTGATGGACTTGATGGTGCCGGTAAGGACACCCATGCCGAGCTTATAAAGAGGAGGTACCTCTCAATGGGTGAACGGGTGGTCTTCAGGTCACACCCCGAGGATGACAACCCCTACGGTAGGAGGGCCAGGAGGGCCCTCCTTGAGGGTGGGAGGATAAACCATATCCGTGCATCCATATTCTACGCCCTTGACGTTATAAGGTCCCTCTGGAAGTACCGGTGGCGATCGAATCCAGGGGCTGATACGCTGATATTCTCAAGGTACCTTATGGGTGTGGCCTATCTCCCTGAGTTCCTGGCTGTACTGCTCTACAGGGTCCTCTACAGGGTCCTGCCGACAACCGAGTACATGTTCTTCCTTGACGTCTCACCCGAGGAGTCCCTGAGGCGGCTCATGGAGAGGGATGAGCATGAGATGTTTGAAAACCTTGAGGACCTCAGGAAGACCCGTGAGAAGGCCCTTAAACTTGCGGATGGATGGTACATTATAAACACCGAGGACCCCATCGAGGATGTTCAGAGGAGGATCGACAGGATCCTTGACAGGCTGGATATGAGAAACTCGGAGGATCATGGGGCCGGGACAGTGAAGGGTGCCCCGGCTGAAGTACCGGAGGACCTGAATGAATAGGAGTACTATCCCCACACCAGAACCCAATCCCATGCTAAGTACCGGAGGACCTGAATGAATAGGATAACATGCCTTGTTGAGGATAAGCCATCACACACACTCATGGGGGAGCACGGACTTTCCCTCTACATTGAGGGTGAAAGGGACATCCTCTTTGACACCGGTCAAAGCAGCCTCTTTGCAGAAAACGCGTCCATCCTCGGCCTTGAACTGGGGGGTGCAGATGCTGCCATCATATCCCATGGACACTATGACCATGGAGGCGGCCTCAGACACTTCATGGGTATCAACGACAGTGCAGAGGTGTTCATGGGGGAGGGGGCTTTCAGGAGGCGTTACGCGGTTGAAGATTCTGTTAAACGGTTCATAGGTATCCCTGAAGTTAAAAGTGAGCGTATAAACTTTGTGGGTGAAACATTACCCCTGGGGGATGGCTACACCATCCTGAAGGACTTTGGGGGAAGGTTCGGGAGGCCCGCGGGTAACCGGACACTCTTCATGGAAGCCGGGTCGGGACTGGTACCTGACAGCTTTCAGGATGAAATCGTCCTTGTCATCGAATCCGGGCGTGAGGTTCACATTATAACCGGCTGCTCCCACAGCGGGATCCTGAATATTGTTGAAGCCGCCTCTCAACTCTTCCCTGATAGGAGCATCGGTGTCCTTGCAGGGGGGTTCCACCTTTCAGGTGACGTCAGCGGGGTTGCCCGGGGACTTGCGGAATTCAAGGTCCGTGAGATCTACACCGGCCACTGCACATCAGAGGAGGCCCTCCATGAACTTGATGACATCCTGGGTAATGTCAGGCCCCTGCGACCCGGGACCGTGATAGAACTCTAGGCCGTAACAGGCTTATGGTGTGGAATAAGGGTTCAGGGACCTGCAGTACCGTGATAAAACTCTAAGCCGTAACATGTGCAGTGGACTGTAGTAAGATCAGATTCCATGACAAAAACCCATAACAGCCCACTGAACTGTAATAAGATTTTAGTTCACCGGTAGTAAAACTTATTAGTTTAATTTAACATAAATGGTAACATGAGATGGCGTCTCCTGTTAATTTTTCTACTTGCAGCTGCCCTTGCAGGCACTGCATGCGCACATCAGCCCAGACTTGTCACTGGTACGGATGTTACAATTAAAAACCCTGAAGTATCCCAGGCATTCTACGGAAAGCTCACGGGAAAACCCGTCTATTTCACGGTGAGTTCTGATAAACCCTTCAGGTTATACGTTAACATACTGGTCCCCTACTCTGTGGATTCCAGGCCTGTGGCTGTTGATATCCTCAGGGATGACGGCACCCTCATCACGACCCTCCAGGGTAACCTCACAGAATGGGAGCCGTACTTTGAAGAATTCGGCGGCGACTCCTACTTCAAGGGGCCCGAGTTCAACCGTACGGTGGAACCTGGAACCTACCGTATAAGGGTCCGGAGCCAGACAAACAGGGACCCCTATGTCCTTGCAGTGGGGGATATTGAATCCTTCCCACCGGCAGAGGCCCTCAACGCCCTCCTGCTCCTCCCTCTGCTTAAGTCCGATGTCTTCGGCGTGCCTGTCCTCCCCCTTTTCATGCAGTTCCTTGGTATGGTTGCGGGTATGGGGGCATTCCTCGCCATCCTGATCTTCTCAAGGAGTGGGAGGGGGTCCCCTGAAATATACGGGCCCCTTAAGCGGCTTGGATGGGGCGGTATCCTCCTTCTTGCCCTGGGATGGGCCCTCACCTACATCACAAACCCCCTTAACATAATGGGGAACGTTGAAAACATTGTCCTGCTCCTTATAGTTGTCCTTAACTGGAGGTTCAACAGGGGGCTTCCAGGTTACCGGCGGTTTTCAGGGCTCTTCCTCTTTATACTCTGGATGATACTCCTCTTCATCAGAGCCTCACTGATAAACTACTGAAACACCCTATACTCCGGATGATACTCCCACTCCAGAACATCAACTGATAAAGTACAGCAGGGAAGGGTGGTTTTGTCCTTTCATGGCCTGGCCTCATGGAGGACCCCAGAGAACTCCACATTGATGGTGTGCTGCATCATGGTGGTTCACCATCCCCCATTTTAGAGACCTCCATTCAGAGGTGTGTCCCGGCGAAAGATTTAATAGTTTAATATGCAAATCTTAAAATGTAAGTTAATCAATTCATAGCCTTGATTTTATGATTACCATAAATCTCTGAAAGGTGTTTCAATTGGATAAGATAAAGATCGCTATAGTAGGTGTGGGGAACTGTGCCAGCTCCCTTATCCAGGGGATATATTATTATCAGAAAAAGGGTGCTGATGATGCAATAGGCCTCATGCACAGGGAAATCGGCGGATACGGTCCCGGGGACATTGAGGTGGTTGCAGCATTCGATATAGACAGGAGAAAAGTGGGTAAGGATTTAAGTGAAGCCATATTCGCACCCCCGAACTGTACAACCGTGTTCTGTGATGTCCCTGAGACCGGTGTTAAGGTTTCAATGGGCCACGTCCTAGACGGGGTGGCCCCGCACATGAAGGATTACCCTGAGGATCAGACCTTCGTGGTTGCGGATGAGGAGCCCGTGGACGTTGTTGAGGTCCTAAGGGAGAGTGGTGCTGAGATACTCCTCAACTACCTCCCGGTGGGGTCAGAGGAGGCTGCCAGGTTCTATGCCAGGTGCGCCCTTGATGCCGGTGTTGCCTACATTAACAACATGCCTGTATTCATTGCAAGTGACCCTGAATGGGCCGGGAAGTTTGAGGAGAGGGGGATCCCCATTGTGGGTGATGATATAAAGGCCCAGCTCGGGGCTACGATAACCCACAGGACCCTTGCAAACCTCTTCAAAAGGAGGGGTGTGAAGCTTGACAGGACATACCAGATAAACACGGGTGGAAACACCGACTTCCTTAACATGCTGAACCGTGACCGTCTTGACTCAAAGAAGGAGTCAAAGACAGAGGCTGTCCAGTCAATACTGGGTGATGATCGCCTTGAACCCGAAAACATCCATATAGGTCCAAGTGACTACATACCCTGGCAGAAGGATAACAAGATCTGCTTCCTGAGGATGGAGGGGAGGCTCTTCGGTGATGTTCCAATGAACCTTGAGCTCAGACTGAGCGTTGAGGACTCTCCTAACTCAGCGGGGTGTGTCATTGACGCCATAAGGTGCTGTAAACTGGGAATCGAGAGGGGTGTTGCGGGTCCCCTGACATCCATATCAGCCTACACCATGAAGCATCCGCCTGAACAGTACACCGATGATGAGGCTGCGAGGATGGTGGATGAATTCATTGAAGGGAAAAGAGAAAGATAAACATCTATTTTTATAAATGAATCTGAGGGGGAAAAATAAGTATTTTAAAAACCCCCTGATTTTGAAGGGGAAAGAGAAATACATCCCTTGATGGGTTGTCTCCGGAGGACCTCAGTCCTCCTGGACCTCTATGCACTCGTTTGGACAGACGTCCATGCACACCTCGCACTCATTGCATTCCTCAGGGTGCTGGACCTTGAGTTTCCCGTCGACTATTATGAGTACCTCCATCGGGCATACATCAACGCATTCTCCGCATGCATCACATTCATCGTAATCTATTATTATCTTTGCCATTTCCTATTCTCCCTTACAGTTTTATGAGTGAATTTAATGGTTAGGATTTGGTCATCATCCCTTATAACCCTTTACGGGTGTGGGATGAAAGGCCTCCATATTAATACCGCTTCCAAGTATTTAAGGAAGTTCCTACTATCTATATAAAGAATTTGATTGATTTCATGAGAGGGTCACCATGAAAGGGATAAAGGTCATTGAAACAGCATTCAGGGATGCGCACCAGTCACTCCTTGCAACCCGCCTTCGTACCGAGGACATGATACCCATTGCAGAGGAAATGGACAGGGTGGGTTTCTTTTCACTGGAAGCCTGGGGCGGCGCAACCTTCGATACATGTATACGCTACCTCAATGAGGATCCATGGGAAAGACTCAGAGCTCTTAAGGATAACGTGAAGAAGACACCCATCCAGATGCTCCTCAGGGGACAGAACCTTGTCGGTTACAAACACTACCCCGATGATATTGTGAGGAAGTTCATCGAGAAGGCATATGAAAACGGCGTTGATGTTTTCAGGATATTCGACGCCCTCAATGACCTCAGGAACATGGAGTACGCCATAAAGGTTGCCGGGGAGCAGGATGCCCATGTCCAGGGGGTCATCTGTTACACCATAAGCCCCTACCACACCCTTGAGAGTTACGTTGAATTTGCAAGGGAGCTTGAGGCCCTTGAATGTGACTCGGTGGCTATAAAGGACATGGCAGGGCTCATATCACCCCATGACGCCTATGAACTGGTAAGGACCCTGAAGGAGGAGACGGACCTTATGGTGAACCTCCACTGCCACTGCACAAGCGGCATGACCCCCATGAGTTACTATGCTGCCTGTGAGGCTGGTGTTGACATTCTTGATACTGCAATATCACCCCTCTCATGGGGGGCGTCGCAGCCGCCGACCGAGAGTGTTGTGGCTGCACTCCGGGACACGCCATACGACACCGGACTTGACCTCCGGATACTCAAGAACATAAAGAAGTACTTCGAGGGGATAAGGAAGAAGTACAGCAGCATCCTGGACCCTATAGCCGAGCAGATCGACACGGATGTGCTGATCTATCAGATCCCTGGGGGTATGCTGTCAAACCTTGTATCCCAGCTCAAGGAACAGAACGCCCTTGACCGCTATGAGGAGGTGCTGGAGGAGATGCCCAGGGTGAGGAAGGATATGGGTTACCCTCCACTTGTAACGCCCACCAGCCAGATAGTCGGTATACAGGCCGTTATGAATGTCCTAAGCGGTGAAAGGTACAGTATGGTCACCAATGAGGTTAAGGACTACTTCAGGGGACTCTACGGGAGGCCCCCCGCCCCTGTGAATCAGGAGGTCGCCAGGAAGGTTATAGGGGATGAGAAGCCAATAGACTGCAGGCCCGCAGACACCCTTAAACCGCAGTTTGAGGAGTGCAGGAGGCGCGGTGAGGAGATGGGTATAATAGGGAAGGAGGAGGATATCCTCACCCTGGCCCTCTACCCTGCCATAGCACCCAGGTTCCTGAGGGGTGAAGTTGAAGCCGAACCCCTGGAGCCACCCAGAGAGGAGTCACCTGCACCCGGTGACGTGCCGACCCTCTTCCATGTTGAGGTTGATGGTGACGAGTTCCAGGTGAGGGTGGTTCCTGCAGGCTACATGACCATAGAGGAGGCTGAACCCGAACCCCTGGATGTTGAGGGTGCGGTTAAGTCAACGATGCAGGGTATGGTTGTGAAGATCAAGGTCAATGAGGGTGACACTGTGAATGCAGGGGATGTTGTTGCGGTTGTTGAGGCCATGAAGATGGAGAACGACATCCAGACACCCCATGGTGGTGTTGTTGAGAAGATATATGTTGAGGAGGGTGAACGTGTGGAGACCGGAGCCGTCCTCATGGTCATAAAATAGTTAGACTGATCCCTTTCCCCACATCCTGAACCTCCCAATTTATTTTTTTTCTATTTTAGCTGAAATGAAAAACTTCAAAGTCGGCGCCTTTTAGCTGATGATACTGGAAAAACTTCCGAGGCAGCACTCTTTTCTGAAAATCCGACGCATACCATAAATTGTCAGGGCTCTCTGGCTATTACTGCGGGTGCGGCCAGCGTAATAATCAGGAGACTCAGGAGGGTTTCTAAATTCAGGTTTTAGGCTACCTTCCGGGTAAAAATTAAATAATAATCACTGACCGCCACCTTTCCCATCTAACAGTCATTTCATGAGGCTTCTGCGGATTGGTTCCCGCGAAGAAAGAGTGAATGCCTATGCCCTCAAGGGGATGGGGATGCCTTCTGATTAAAGGCCGTGAATGACCTTCTATTCATCATTCACGGTACTCTGTGGGGTCCTCAGCCCCTGCAAGTTCAAAGGCCCTCCTCCTCCGGAGGCATGACTCGCAGACTCCACAGTGGACATCCTCTCCGGTGTAACATGAATATGTGAGTTCAAAGGGGAAGTCCATCTCCATACCGGCCTCAACTATCTCCTTCTTGGTCATGTCAATGACGGGGGCGAGGACCCTGACACCCCTGAGGGTCCCTATACCCAGGAGGCTGTTGAAGGCCTCGAGGAATTCCCTTGAATTATCCGGGAATGTGGCTGCCTCCTCCCTGTCCCAGCCAACTATAACCGCGTCCGCGTCAAGGGCCTCTGCAAAGGACACCCCCACCGAGGTGAAGACTATGTTCCTGCCGGGGACCCAGACCTTCCTGGCTGTCTCAAGGCACTCCTCAACATCATCAAGGTCCCCTGGTGAGGGCAGCTCCCCATCATCCGTCAACACGGAACCTCCGAGTTCGCCGAGCCATGGGAGCTCTATGACCCTGTGTTCAATTCCCAGGTACTCTGAGAGTTTCCTGGCGTACCTGACCTCCATCTGGGCGCTCCTCTGCCCATAATCAAATGTGATGGCACTTATATCGTATTCTCTGCTTAGGAGTGCCGTTGAGACACTTGAATCCATACCTGCTGATAATATGCTGATGGCCTTCCTCATCATTGACCTCCTGATCTCTGTAGAGACGCCCTGAACTGTTCCTCCGCCATCTCAATAACATCCCTGAGGGGTATGCCGGTCTCAAGGGATATCCTCCGGGCGTCATCGTACTCTATCCTTGCGTTCAGTGGCCTGGATCCAAGGAATCCTACCTTGAACCTTGCCCTGCGCCTCCCCCTGATTTCAACCTCCCCCTCTATTATCTTCCTTTCAAGTATGCTCCTGTGGACTTGCGGGAAAACCCTGACCCCAAGCGTCCCGGTCTCCCTGAACAGGGCCTCAAGGATCCTTTCATGCTCCGCCTCCCTGCATATTACCCTGATAAGCTGACCCGGCCTGTTCTTCTTCATTATAACAGGGGTTAGTGTCACGTCAAGGGCCCCCTCATCCATGAGTCGCTTGAAGAGGCTCCCCAGGACCTCCCCGCTCAGGTGATCAACATTTGTCTCAAGGAGGACTATCCTGTCGGAGGGTAGGGGTTCCCTTCCCCTGAGGATCCTGAGGACGTTGGGGAAGTCCGGGTCCATCCTGCCTGCGCCGTAGCCTGTGGCCTGTATCTCCATTGGAGGGTAGAATCTCCTGTGGCCCTCTGCCATGTTAACCAGGAGCGCCGCCCCTGTTGGTGTTGTAAGTTCCATCTCGGCCGGCCCCCCCTCCACTGGGAAGCCCCTCAGGATTTCTGCTGTTGCAGGTGCGGGTACCGGTGTTATGCCGTGGGCTCCCATGACCCTGCCTCCCCCAACCGAAACAGGTAGTGTGTAGACCTTATCCATGTGCATGTTAAGGTCGAAGTAGGCGAAGACCGCCCCGATAACATCTGCAACCGCATCTGCAGCTCCGACCTCATGGAAGTGTATCTCATCGAGTCCCTTGCCGTGTACCGATGACTCTGCCTGGGCGATTGTATGGAACACTGCCCTGGCCATTGACATCATATCATCATTAAGGAGGGGGTTTTTGATGCCGTCAAGGCGCCTGAGGAACTCCCTGTATCCTATGGCCTGTGATTCATCGGTTTTCACTTCAACGTAGGTTGCCCTGATACCCGCCCTTTTAACCTCAGAGACCCTGACCTCAGCACCGCCGAAGTGGGATGCTGACTCCTCCATTACCTCAACTGTCCTTTCAGGGTGGGCTCCGAGGTCTATGAGGGCCCCGACCATCATGTTCCCTGAAATACCTGCAACCTGGGGGTCTATTACCGTAACCATGGGAGCACCTGTATTCCCGGCATGAAGCATTTTTCAGTGAATATGGCTAACGCCTGGATCTAGGTACCCGGGGAGTTTACTATTATCCTCTTTATGGGGATCTCCATTATGGTGTATTTCTCCTCACCCATATCATCCCTGAACCTTTTTATGATGGGTTCAACCATTTCCTCATCCACAACGGAGCATACGAGGACGGCGTCCCTTGCATAGTCATGTATCAGTGAGATGGCTGATTCAGGGTCCTCCTTAACAGTGAATCCCTTCCATTCTGCCGGGGAAACACCCCTGTACTCCACAATGTAGAAGCCTGTGACGCCCTCATCAGCCAGTATGTTCATGACACGCCCGAGGTTCTCAACCTCAATGAATATACGCAGATGCACCTTCATTAACATCACCAGATATAGATATGTGTTGTGCAGATAATAAATCTGATGATGGGAGATCCTTACAGGCAGGGCCCATAAGATGGATGCCATGGGCCGATAAGGATATGGGTATCCTCCATCTGCATGTCGGTGAACCTCATGAATGTGGATATGCCTGGATGAACCGATAAATAACTGAAGGTGAACCCTTTGAAGGAAGAAGTGAATGTTAACGGGATTGGAGTATCATTTGAAGGCGATAAGGTGGTGGTCTCTGGGGATTCTGGATTGGTCGTGGCTGGAGACTCCATCCTATTTACCGGTGAACTTGAATATGAGATGGTGTCAGGGGATATTGAGGTTAGCTCCCTGGAGAATGTTACCTGCGCATCATCATATCATGATGGTGCCCTGGATCTCCTTGTGGTCCTTGGGGAGCCCTGCGGTGACCGTGTCCTGGAGTGCTTCAGGGCCGCGGTTGAGGAGGCCTCCCTCAGGGCAGGGATACTCATGAAGCTCCTGAGGTCCAGGATAACCCTTGTATCCCTCCCTGGAAGCTCAGAATATGATGATTCCTGCCTCAGGGGTGCTGTGGGGGATGTTCTCGGCAAGATCCTCCTGCCGGGTCCCGGTGTTGAGGAATGCCTAAGGATGCACGGTGCCGGGATGGAAGAGATGGTTGATGCTGGAATGGAGCTCTGTGTCGGTGTTGAGGTCACCGCTGAGCTCCGGGAAAGGCTTGAGGCCGAGATAACCCGGGCCCTGGGTGACCTTAATGTGAGGGCCCTTCTTGCAGCGGCACTCCACCTTGAGGATGACATAGAAAACCGGAGGCTCCTTGGCCTTGACCTCAGGGATGACCCGGCGTTCCTGTACAGTGATGAGGTTATAGGGATGGCCATCGCAAACCAGATAGCCGGTACAAAGGCCATATTTAACTTCAAACGCTATGATGAGGAGAAGCCTGGGGTTATAGGTGGGCTGGGCCCCATGGTTGATGATGCTGTTGCAGGGCTCATAGCAGGGTGCATGTCCCGCATCTTTGAATGATTAAGGTGGCTGGAGATGGACTTCATCAGGAAATTTGCAGGTCTCCTATCCTTCTCAACCATCGTTCCGATCCGTTCAGATGCGAGTGTTGAGGATATAGCATCCCTGACCCTCCACTGGCCCCTTGTTGGGCTGTTCATTGGGGGTGTTGTGGGTTTAAGCGGACTTATCTGTTCAATGGTCCTGCCGGGGCCTGTTGCTGCATGCCTGGCCTATGCTGTGGCCGTCTGGTTCACCGGTTTCCATCACCTTGATGGGCTGATAGATATGGGTGACGCCCTCATGTCCCACGGGACCTTTGAGAGGAAGGTTGAGATAATGAGGGACCCCAGGATAGGTACAGGCGGCCTGGGGCTTCTTATAATCGTATCCTCCACCACCATTGCATCAATTTACTCCCTTCCTACGGACCTTATCCTTCAGGGGCTTCTCATTTCCGAGGTTGGGGCCAAGGTGGGTATAACTGGATGTGCCCTTGTATCAAGGCCCCTTGACACCGGGACCGGACGCTACTTTATACTGGCTGCCAGGAGGGGTGGTGCTCTCCCTGTCTGGCTCATCTGGATGGTTGCAGGATACCTCATCCTCGGGCTGCCGGGGGCAGTCTCGGTTGTCTCCGCAATCCTGGCAGGGGTCTTCATGGGACTTGTTGCAAGGAGGAACTTCTACTGGAGTACTGGTGACGTACTCGGCGCATCCAATGAGTTTGCAAGGATGATGTCCCTACTGGGGCTTCTTGCAGGTGTCAGGTTAATATGATTAATGAAGACAGGGGCCGGGCGGTTGATGCTCAACATGTACCCTGGATTCCCGAGGGTGTCAGATATGATGGTGCTGATTACGCATCACGATAAAATTCCAGCATATCAAATGTAAGGATAACCCCCGATTAAACACGCGACACCGATAAAATTGTCTGATCGTGGATTGATTAATGAAGAAAAGAAATCAGCTGGAGGAGTATGATATGGATGTTAAGGTTCTGAGACTGGGTCATCGGAGATCAAGGGATGCAAGGATAACCACACATGTATGTTTAACCGCAAGGGCCTTCGGGGCCTCGGAGGTTATACTGAGTGGTGAGGAGGATCGTAATCTTATGGAAAGCGTTGAGGATGTTGTTGAACGCTGGGGCGGTCCATTCAGGGTTAGCTACAGGCGTAACTGGCAGGGAGTCATTGATGAATGGAAGAGGAGCGGTGGGGAGGTCGTGCACCTTACAATGTACGGGCTCCCTGCAAGGGACGTTATACCCTCCATGAGGGAGACAGGGAGGGATAAACTGGTGGTTGTCGGGGGTGCAAGGGTCCCCGGGAAGGTCTACAGGCTGGCCGACTACAACGTTGGTGTGACAAACCAGCCCCACTCCGAGGTATCATCCCTTGCCGTGTTCCTCCACATGCTGTTTGATGGTGCTGAATTCGACCTTAAATTCAGTGCTGCCATGGTGGAGGTGGTCCCCCAGGCCCATGGTAAAAGGATTAGGACAGGGGATGGTGATGAGGATGCTGAAATTGATTGATAACCTTATCGTAAGGGAGACCCTGACCTCCATAAGGCGTAAGGGGGTTGGAGCTGCGGATTTCAGGCGGGGACTCTCTGAGCTGGGGCGTTACATGGCCTATGAATTTGCAGACACCCTCAACTACAGGGATGTGGAGGTTGAAACACCCCTGGGCGTTGCAGGTGGTGTTGAGATAAGCGACCGGGAAAGGATGGTTGTTGTGAGCATACTCAGGGCCTCGCTGCCCTTCAGTGAGGGTGTGATGAAGGTTTTCCCTGAGGCCCATCACGGGATCATAGGCGCCCGGAGGTCAGATGAACCCCCATTCAATGTATCCATAGACTACATAAGGATGCCCCGGCTGGATGGCCGGATCCTTGTGGTGGCTGACCCCATGCTTGCAACCGGTAACACCATGCTGGGCATACTTGAGGAGCTGGGGGGTTTCGGGTCCCCTGATAGGACCGTGATATTCAATGTGCTCTCCTCAAGGGAGGGCCTTGAAAGGGTGCTCAGGCGGGACCTTGAGGTCTACACCTGCGGTGTTGATGACAAACTCAATGATAGGGGGTACATTGTCCCGGGCCTCGGTGATGCAGGTGACCTGGCCTTCGGCAGGCCATCAGAATGCAGAAAATAAAGGGGCTCCTGCCTGGATATGGGCCGTGAAGCCATACAGATTATCCGTGGATCCATGAAAAAAGGTCCCTGGCTGAGGGATGCATCCTATCATTCATTACTGTATATGGATCTCCCGGAGGCCGCTGCAACTATCCCAGGGATCCCCTCAACCCTTAACTCGAATATGGCCTCCATGCCCTCCTCCTCGAATGCCGCCACCCTCTTGGATTTCACCCTGCTTGTGAGGAGTGCCGCTACTGGTGGTGTTACAATAAAAACAGCCCCTGCCTCTCCAAGGGCCCTGATTGTGTCATCGCCAAGCTTACCCTTCCCTATATGTACCAGGACCCCTGCAGATGCAAGGTAGGGTATGCTTTCCTCTATATCCTCCTTGTTACTGCTTGTGGGGGCTATCCCGGCAGGGCTTACGGCGGTGTGCATTATGGCAGCCCCCTGGACATCTATGGGACTTTCACCATTTTTAAGCGCCCCTACGAGTTTCGGGAGTGCCGCGTCCCTTCCTGTGAAGATGGTGCCCCTGAGGAGGACCCTGTCACCCACCTCAAGTTTCCCTATCTCTGCAGGGTCTGCGGGTAGTGTTATCTCAATCATCCTATCACTCCAGGCTTATCAGATGAGGCCTTCAAGGTCCCCGAGGAAAATTTCAATGTGCTCCTCCCTGATATGGGGCATCAGGACCACCCTTATGGCGGGGGGGCAGGATGCAACTGAAACCGCCCATCCCCTTGACTCAAGGAGCCCTGCAAGTTCCCCTGGTGGGATTGAGGGGTGGTTGAATGCCACTATGTTGAGCTCTGGCTCGGTGACCGGTATGTAGCCGAGGCCCCTGAGGCCCTCCAGGAGCTTAAATGTTACCCCCATAACCTTCAGGGCCAGTTTACGGTACCCTTCACGGCCCATATGCTTCATAACGGCCCATGTGGCTGCAGCCGATGCACCTGTCCTTGTGCCCACTATGGTTGACTGCTGCTTCTCTGTAAGGTAGGGTGTGTCGATGCTCATGGCATCAAGGCTGGATTCGTCCCTGAAGAGGATACATCCGCTGGGTATGGGTGCCAGGCCCATCTTATGGGGGTCGACGGTTATGGATGACACCCCTGGGAGTCTGAAATCGAATTCAGGGAGCTCATAACCGGCCTCCCTGAGGAAGGGTATTATGAATCCCCCGAAGGCGGCGTCTACGTGGAGGTGGATGCCCTCCTCAAGGCAGATCTCTGAGAGTTCAGGGATGGGGTCTATCATACCCAGCTCCGTTGTCCCTGCAACCCCCACAACCGCCACGGTGTCATCCGATATGAGGTCCGAAACCGATGACGTGTCCACCCTGTAGTTATCATCCAGTTCAGCCTCCCTGAGCTCAAGGCGGAGTATATCCGCGGCCTTCCTGAAGGAGAAGTGGGCTGACCTGGGTACTATTATTTCGGGTTTCTTGGTTTCTGACATGTTCCTGGCGGCCCTCATGGCCATGAGGTTGGCCTCGGTGCCCCCTGTTACGATGTGCCCCCTGGCATCAGCATTCCCCATCAGGGCGCCGAGCATCCCTATTACCCTTGATTCAAGGTCCCTGGTGCCTCTGAAGAGTCCGGGGTCTCCCAGGTTCGATTCAAGGAAGCTGCAGTAGACCTCCCTTGCAAGGGGGTGGGAGCAGGTGCACATGGAGCCCAGTATCCTTCCGGAGCTGTAGCTCATATCCTGCTTCCGGTATTCCTCCAGGAGCCGGAGCACCTCTTCCCTTGAAAGGCCCTTTTCATCCATCATCTACCACGAAAAAATAGTTTAGAGTAGTTTCCTCGCTGCCTTCAGGAGGAGTCTCTGCTCGGCCCGTGCAACGGTTTTCCTTACCTCTGCAACCGCATCTGTATTGGCTGATACACTGCTTATTCCAAGTTCAACCAGTTTTTCAACTATCCTTGGAATGCTTCCTGCCTGTCCGCAGATGCTTGTCTTAACACCTGCCTCGTTGCACTTCCTTATAACCCTCTCGATGAGTTTCAGTACGGCGGGGTGGCCCTCTGTGTAGAGGTCCGCTACGTGCTCATTGTTCCTGTCAATTGCAAGGGTGTACTGTGTAAGATCGTTTGTTCCGAAGCTGACGAAGTCAACGCCCACCTCTATGAAGTCCTCTATTATGAGGGCTGCTGCGGGTGTCTCGACCATTATACCGAATTCAACGTCCCTGTGGGGTTTCAGGCCTGCCTCCTCTGCGATCTCCTTGGCTTTGCGGAGTTCATCCGGGTGCTGGACCAGGGGTATCATTATGCCTATATTGGTGTATCCCTGGTCATGCAGTTTCTTTATTGCCCTGAACTCTGCCCTCAGTATCTCGGGTTCGTCGAGTTCCCTGCGTATACCCCTCCAGCCAAGCATGGGGTTGTGTTCGTAGGGCTCGTTCTCTCCGCCCTCAAGGGTCTTGAATTCATCTGTTGGCGCGTCAAGGGTCCTGTACCATACCGGGCGTGGGTAGAACTCATCCGCAACCTTGAGTATGTTCTCGGCCAGGGTCCTGACCAGTTCATCCTCACGTCCCTCTTCAATGAATTTCCTTGGGTGAAGCCCTGTTGTGAGCATCATGTGCTCGGTCCTCAGGAGACCCACACCATCCGCGCCTGTTGCAGCAGCCTTCCTGGCGGCTTCAGGCATGCTCACGTTGACCTTGACCTCTGTTACCGTGAGTAGTGGTGATTCCACCGTGACGGTTTCGGGTGCGGCTTCAGCCTTCTCCTCGCCAAGGACGCGCCCCTCATATACGAGTCCCCTGTTACCGTCGATGCTGACCACCTGTTCCTCCCTGAGGACCTGGGTTGCGTTCCCTGTACCCACAACGCACGGGATTCCAAGTTCCCTGGAGACTATGGCTGCGTGGCATGTGACTCCTCCCTCATCGGTTATTATACCACTGGCGCGTTTCATTGCGGGTACCATATCCGGTGTTGTCATGACCGTCACGAGGATGTCGCCGACCTGTATCTTGTCGAGTTCATGGATCTCCCTGATTATCTTGACCTTACCTGATGCAATGCCCGGGCTTGCCCCGAGGCCCTTCACCAGGACCTCCCCTGATTCTGCCTCCGCCGCCTCCACGGTTTCCCCGGTGGCTTCTGCAAGGGTTGTTATGGGTCTTGACTGGAGCATGTAGACCTTACCGTCCATTATGGCCCACTCGGTGTCCTGGGGGTAGCCGTAGTGTTCATGTATCCTTTTACCCATCTCGTTGAGGGCTGCGATCTCTTCATCGGAGAGGACCCTTCTGTTCCTGAGTTCCTCAGGGACCTCCTTTTTAACGGTTTTTCCATCCTCCCTTGTGAACATGACGTTCTTTTCACCCACCGTGAATTCAAGGAGTTTCCCTGTTTTCTTATCAACCCAGTAGGTGTCGGGGGTCACTGAGCCTGAAACAACCGCCTCTCCAAGTCCCCATGACCCTTCAATGAGGATCTTGTCCTCGCCTGTTGACGGGTGGACCGTGAACATTACTCCGGCCTTCTCAGCATCAACCATCTCCTGGACCACGACGGCTATGTAGACCCTGGAGTGGTCAAAGTTGTTCTCTTCCCTGTAGAATATTGCCCTTGCCTCAAAGAGGGATGCCCAGCACTTTCTAACGTACTCCATGACATCTTCGGCGCCCTTTATGTTGAGGAAGGTGTCCTGCTGACCCGCGAATGATGCCTCCGGGAGGTCCTCTGCTGTGGCCGAGGAACGTATCGCCACGTATACGTCGTCCTTCCCTATCCTCTGGCAGAGGGCGTTGTATGATTCTATTATGAGTGTCTGTATGTCCTCCGGGATCTCTGTTGATGTGATTATATCCTTTATCTCCGCCGATACCCTCTGGAGTTCCTTTGTGTCGTTCACATCAAGGTTCTCCAGCATGTCCATGACCACGGACTGGAGGCCCGTATCTGCCATGAACTTTTCATAGGTTGCTGCTGTTACAACAAAGCCCGGAGGGACTGGTATGCCTGCCTGTGTCAGTTCACCAAGGTTAGCCCCCTTTCCACCGGCAATTCCCACATCATCCTTACCGAGTTCCTCAAAAAACGCCACATACTTAGCCATTCTATCCCCTGGTCTTTCTTTTAAGGTCTGGAATAATTAAAAAAATGAGTGTTTATTTTATGAGTTCTTCTCCCCTGTCAACGACGATCCTGCATGGTACAGGGAATTTCATGGCAGCCCTTCTCAGGGCTTCCTTGGCGTCCTTGAAGTTCCTCTTGTTTGTCTCGATTGTAATTATCCTCTGGTTCTTCTTTACAAGAGCAACTCTACTTACTGGTTTCCCGAATGCCTTCCTCATACCATCCTGGACACGGTCAGCCCCGGCACCTGTCGCCATTGGGTTTTCACGGACAATGTGGTGAGGGTACACCCTTATCTTAAGGTGGTAGCCCATCTTCCCCGCTCGCCTCTGCATGTAACGGTTGGATGCTATCCTAGCTGCCTCGAGGGCGTTGTGGGTTATCTGGGTGGGTGCCTTGACCGCCACGCTCATTGAAATGGGGAATTCCGCTGCTAGATTACCTATATCATACTGAACGATCTTTGATCCGGGGATCTTCTTGATATAATCTCTTCTCGTGTATGCACGAACCATAAATAATCCTCCTAAATTAAGTCTATGAGAATACTGCAAGCTCGCGATGGACCGCGAGGAATAACTATGAAATGAGTATCTCAGTAACCATTAATAAATATTGTCTTGGACTCCAGCAATAGGTTATAAGTTATGGTCTCTAATAATATAAAATACATATCTGGATGGAATACCTCTTAAAGGTTTATGGTGTCATCATGAAGATAGCTGTAACTGGTAAGGGAGGAGTCGGGAAGACGACCATTGCAGGTACGCTTGCATGCATATTCTCAGAAGAATTCAGGGTTTTTGCAATAGACGCTGACCCTGATATGAACCTCGCATCGAGTATAGGGATAATGGAGGACATAACCCCCATTGCAGAGATGAGGGGGATTATAAAGGAGAGGACTGGTGCAGAGCCTGGTTCCTCCTTCGGTGAGGTTTTCAGGCTCAACCCCAGGATAAGCGACCTTCCTGAGTCCCTCTCGGTCACCCACCCCCGGCGCCCCAACCTGAGGGTTATGGTGATGGGTACCGTGGAGCACGGGGGTGATGGCTGCGTCTGCCCGGCCTCCGTACTCCTTAAGGCCCTCCTGAGGCACCTCATAGTACGGAAGGATGAGATGGTCATCCTTGACATGGAGGCTGGTATAGAGCATCTTGGCCGTAAAACAGCCGAATCCGTTGACCTGATGCTTGTGGTCGCTGAACCCGGCCTCAGGTCCATTGAAACAGCTTCAAGGATAAAGGGCCTTGCAGGGGACATCGGGATAGAAAGGATCATGGCCGTCATAAACAAGGTCACCGGTGAGGATGAGGAGGAATTTGTAAGGGAGAAGCTTGAATCTATGGGGATACCCGTCCTTGGAACCGTGCCTGCAGATAAAACCGTTATAATGGCTGATATGAACGGCGAACCCCTCAGCAGGTACCCTGAATCAGCTGCATACAGGGCCATAAGAAAGATCTCAGAAACCATAATATCCATGAAGAACCAGAAGGAATGTTAAAATGAATGTGAGGATAACCGTAACCGCAGAGTATGATAACCATGAGGAAGCAGAAATCGTCATGAAAGCCCTCGAACCGGAAAACGAATCCTACGTGTACTCTGAAATTCAGGGATCAATGGTAAGGTTCCATATGGAGTCGGATTCCATTTCAACAGCCCTCAACACTGCAGATGATCTGATATTCTCTGAGATGATAGTTGAAAGTATGATAAGGTGATCGTATGAAATTCAGACTTAAAGGCATGATAAAGCTAAGCAGAGAGGTTCCTGAAGCAGAGGAAGACCTTGAAAGGTTCTTTAAAGAGGCTGAAGAGGACATACTGAGAAGGGGGGTTCCAGGGGGCCAAGAGGAAGAGGCGAGCCATGTGAAATCATGGAAACTTGAAGGGGACCGGATAATCATCGAGATGGAATCAGGGCGGCGTGTCCGTGCACATGAAGGTCTCCTGAGGCTTAAAAAATCCCTTGGGCAGCTCCTTGGACCCGGATACAGGGCGGGGGTCCGGGGTATGAGTGTGGAGGATTACACCCTTGAGATGGATGCGCCAGGGGTCTCTGAAATACCGGGACTCGGGGAGCTCCCCTTCGTGGAGGAGGCCGTGGTGGCTGATGGTAAGATCAGGGTTAAGTTCAGCCCCCTCGGGGAGTCCGAGCTGCGAAGGCACGTGGTTGACAGGGTCGTGAAGCACGCCCTAAACCTTGTTGAATCATCCGCAGGTGAGGCTGAAGGGACTGAAACCAAGGACCTGACGGTTAAGGTGACAAAGGCAACACCCGGTGAGGTGGTTGCAAGGAGCAGGGAGATGGAGTTCCTCTTCCATGGTGAACCAACAGAGGAGGCCGTCCGCCTTGGATGGGTTAAGAAGTTTCCCGGGCGGGGCCAGTGGTTCTACGGCCCCCAGATAACCGCCCTCCACAGGGTCCTTGAGGACATCCTCATCGAAGGGATTGTGAAGCCCCTGGGATTCGTTGAGTGCCTCTTCCCCAAGCTCATACCCCTTGACGTGATGAACAGGATGAGGTACCTTGAGGGCCTCCCTGAGGGGATGTACTACTGCTGCGCACCCCGCAGGGACCCCGAGACCTTTGAAAGGTTCAAGAATGAGCTTGTGATAAACCGTGAGGTTCCGATGGAGCTCCTGAAGAAGGGTATAAAGGACCCTGGCTATGTTATTGCCCCTGCCCAGTGCGAGCCCTTCTACCAGTTCCTCTCACATGAGGTTGTGAGTGCAGAGGACCTCCCCATAAAGTTCTTTGACAGGAGCGGCTGGACCTACCGCTGGGAGGCGGGGGGTGCCAAGGGACTTGACAGGGTCCATGAGTTCCAGAGGATCGAGCTGGTGTGGCTGGGCACACCTGGGCAGACCGAGGAGATCCGTGACAGGACCGTGGAGTTGTCCCATGAACTGGCAGATGAACTTGAACTTGAATGGTACACCGAGGTCGGTGATGACCCCTTCTACCTTGAGGGCAGACGCGTGGAGGAGAGGGGTATAGAGTTCCCTGATGTCCCCAAGTATGAGATGAGGCTCTCCCTGCCGGGAAGGGATAAGGGTGTTGCGGTTGTATCCGCCAATGTCCATGGAACTCACTTCATAGAGGGCTTTTCAATCAGGGAGGCCCGTAACAGGAAAATATGGACCGGGTGTACCGGTATAGGACTTTCAAGGTGGATATATGGTTTCCTCGCCCAGAAGGGCTTTGACACTGAAAGGTGGCCTGAGGCCGTAAGGAAGAGGATGGAGAGGGTTGAGGTGCCCAGGATCCTCACATGGCCCCGGGTGGAGTGATAGGCAGAGATCATGATTGAACCGTCCAGGTGATTAACCTTGAACTGTGACAAGCACCCGGAACGTGAAGGCATTGCATCATGCATAATATGTGGAAGGATAATGTGTGAGGAGTGCAAGCTGAGGCTTGGTGGTAAGAACTACTGTCAGAGCTGTGCCGACAGGATATTCCGGGAGAGGAGCGTGGAGGGTCCGGTGGATGAAGGGATGGGGGCCCTTAAGAAGCTCCTCATAACCTTCATCCTGATCATCGCCTTTCTCGTCTGCCTGTTCTATATCCTGTACCTGGTCTACCTTGCACCCTACTATGGAAGCCTTCAGAATGTAATCAGCATACTAATGGAGGACCCCCAGAGGATAATAAGGTTCCTCTCATGGAGGATCGGCTTCTGACACCGGTTACCTGCTGCATATAGGGTTCCGGGAACCTAAAGCCTCTCAGCATACCTGAGTTCGGTGAACTCAACCCTGAAGGCTGTTCCATCACCGGATTCATAGCTGACCCTCCGTTCAGCTGGGCTGCAAGGTTCCTTACAAGTTCCATTCCAAGGCCCCCTGATTCCTCAATACTGAAGTCATCAGGGAGCCCGGGGCCGTTGTCAGTGACAGAGCGTATGAAGCCATCATCCTTCTCTTCAAGGGAGACGGTTATCTCTCCTCCTTCAGGGAGGTGCCTGATGCTGTTGGATACAAGTTCATCCATATGATTCCAAGGGGAATCGCGGTCTCAATGTTAAGTGCAAGTTCAGGGACATCAACCATGATCCCTGCATCTGAACGGTAAAGGTCCTTGAGGTATGATGTAAGCCTGAGGGTGTAGTCCCTGAAATCCACGACATCAACATCCCCCCTTGAGAGCAGTATCTCATGTATGATTGCAATGGACTTTATCCTCCTCTGAAGGCTCCTCATAGCTTCAGCTGCTTCTTTATCACTCAGCCTGTATGACTGGAGGTTTATAAGGCTTAATATCAGCTGGAGGCTGTTTTTAACCCTGTGGTGGAGTTCGGCGAGCAGTGCCCTGTTCCTCTCAAGGGACTCCCTGGCAGCCTCCTCAGACCTTTTTATATCTGTTACGTCCTCAAATATCCCTAGGAATCCCCCTCTGATCTTCTGAAATCTTACACGGATCCACCTACTATCCCTCCTTATAAGGGATTCCCTTCCAGGTTCCGGGAGGAGCCCTCCATCCAGTTCACCGGGGACTTTACTTATAACAGGTCCATTGAAGATCTCCTCCATGAGGGGGTTGGATTCAACTATCACCCAGTTTTCATCAAAAAGGGCAAGGCCTACAGAGAGTTCCATGAAGAGGGTTCTGAACTTCTCTTCACTGGCCCTCAGGGAGTCCTCCCTCTCCATGAGAGAGACCAGATACGTCCTGAGGAGTGCGTAGAGAAGGAGTGAGGTTAAGATTATGAACATGGATCCCTTGAGAACCGAGAGTTCAAAAATAAGTGAGACGTTACCGTTCAAGTATGCTTTGTAGTCAGATACAAGGATCCATACCATGCTGAAAATAGCATAGAAAGCAGCTATTATGAAGGCCGCTATCCCTGGGCCCAGCCGCCGGGGGTCTGGAAATCTTCTATAGGGGGTTTCCCCCTCTCTTCATGTGTTAGTGTATGTAATGGAAAATATAATAAATTTCCCTCCCTGCGGAAACTTCACAGGAGGGGTGGTGTGGGGAGGATCACTCCTCTGCTTCCTCCTCAGTGACTTCCTCATCCTTTTTCTCAAAGACATCTGCAAATTCAACCCTTTTAATGCCCTCCATGTTCTGCCAGATGTCCCTTGATATCCTGAACCTTGCAAGGGTCACGTCCATGTATGGCCTGTTATCGAACTTGGTCATCTCATCCATGTAGATGGTCACCGTACCATCCTCTATCCTGACCTCTGTCTTGTCGATGTCCATGTTCTGTGAAGGGTAGTGGAGCTGGATCATGCTCTTAACCTTCTCGGTATCATCGGTGATGATCTCGGCCACCCTAACATCATATTCAAGGGTTTTGCCTGCAAGTTCATGGTTGAAGTCAACCCTGACACGGCCGCCTGAAACATTGAGGACCCTTCCCTCATGGCCCTCGATTGTGAGCACCATTCCAGGGTATGGTTTTATTCCCTGCTTCTTGAACTCCCTCATGGGTATGAGCTGGACGAGTTTAGGGTCCCTCTTACCGAAGGCGTTCTCTGGTTCGATTTCAATGTGCTTTTCCTCGCCTTCCTCCATACCCGTTACTGCCTCATCAAGGCCCTTTATAAGGTGGCCGCCGCCTACAACGATTGGTATTGGGCCGAATGTTTTCTTTATCTGAAGACCTGCATCCTTTGCAACCTCTTCGCTGGTTGTGTCAAAGACCTCGCCGGTCTCCTTGATCTTTCCTGTAAATTCAAGTTTTATAAAGTCTCCTTTATTCACTGCCATATCTCTAGCCTCCTGTGTGGTATTCTATCTTTAAATTCTTTAAGGACCTGTTTATCCTTAAATCCAAGAATTCGAATTACGGATGGATAATTTTCTATATATTTATGGATCAGCCCCTTATGAACCTTTGCCTCAAGGACCGATAGTATGCGCTGTCTGTGGTGCCGGCTGAATGATCCGGGTATTGCTGCCTCCACCTCTTTGATGCTGCTGTAGGGCCTTCTCCTTAGAATGGCTAATGCGGTTACCTCATCAAAGAGGTTGAGGTCCATGAGTTCATCCCGGGGGAGTGTTTCTGCGTTCCTGATTATCCTGTCCTCAAGGCGTATTTCATGCATAGGCGCCCTTCCCTCCCTTATCTCACCTTCAAGGACGCTGAGTGTCTCTGGGGGTAGCATGTGGGATACCGATTCAAGCTCGTCCCTCGCTGCAGCCCTCCTTATCCGTGTCCCGCTGACCCCCCCGATTCTCTCAATGAATATGAACCTGCCGGTGAAGTCAAAGCCAACCTTACCAAGGGCCCGTGCAAGTGAAACTATAACATAGTTGTCCTCCTCAAGGGGTCCCTCAAGGACCGTTTCGCCCTCATCAAGGTCCACGATCCTGTATGGTCTTGGGACGACCCTGTGGCCGTGGCTTATTCTCCTGAGGACCTCTTTAAAGCCAGGGACCTGCCTGTAACCCCTGGGTATCCTGTTGGCATCAAGGGCCCTGAACATCCCTGCAAGGCAGAGGGAGTACTGCCCTGACCCCATAACACCCATGGGGGGTCCCTCAACAGCTATATCTGCACCGGCGCGTATGGCTATCTCTGCCCTCGCCTCCCGGCTCATTATGTAGGGTACTCCCCTCCCACTGCGCTCGAGGGGTCCTGGTATGATGGCGACGAAGAGGGCTCCGGGGAACCGTTTCCTTGCCTCCATCATGCAGTGCCTGTGGCCTTTATGGAAGGGGGAGTACTCTGTGAAGTCAGCCATTATCATGGGTTCAGGGGAGTGGTCCCCGTACTCGGGCCTCAGATGCGCATCACGCCTGATTATTTCAAGGTCCCTCTCAATGATGCTCTCAAGGAATGAAGGTTCAGGGGGCATGTTAATTAATAGGGGTTAGCACCAGATAAATATGTAGAGCATCACCACGGTGAATGCTGTGGTGGGGGATCAGCATTCTGTGAGTGTAACAGTGGATGTGAGATTCAGAGCGGGTGTGATGAATGTTTGACCTTTTACTCGAGAACTGCAGGATCGAAAGGGACCTCATTGTGAATATTGGTGTTGATGATGGAAGGATAGCCAGGATATCCCATGAAAAGCTCAGGGCCTCGGAGAGGATTGACCTTAAGGGCTATTTCGTCCTCCCAGGACTTATAGATGCCCATGTGCACTTCAGGGACCCCGGGCTTGAGTACAAGGAGGACTTCAGGACAGGATCCATGGCAGCCGCCCATGGCGGTTTTTCAACGGTCATTGACATGCCAAACACCATACCCCCCACAGATAATGCCAGGGAATTCAGGAGAAAGATAAGGATAGGTGAAGGTAAGAGCATCGTCGACTTTGGACTGCATGCAGGTTATTCCGATCCATCAGAAATCGAGGAGGTGCTTGAATTAAAACCCGCATCCTTCAAGGTCTTCATGGATCTTGCAGAGATACCCATGGTTGACGCCCTCTTCAGGAGGCTCAGGGAGCTGTCATCAGGGGTGCCTGTGACGGTCCACTGTGAGAACAGGGAGGTTATAGGGCGCTCCATGGAGAAGCTCGAGGGGCGGGATGACCCCTTCGCCTATTCACTTGCAAGGCCTCCCCTTGCAGAGGAGGTCTCCGTTGCCGAGGTCCTGGCGCTTGCACTGCACCATGGGCACCCCGTCCATGTGTGCCATCTAAGCACTCGGAAGGCCCTTGAAGTCATCGAACCCTTCAGGGATTATGTTACATGCGAGGTCACACCCCACCACCTCCTCCTGGACTCAGGGTCCCTTGAAGGGTTCGGTACACTTGCAAAGACAAACCCGCCCCTGAGGGCGAGGGGTGAGGGACTTTCACCTGAAGATCTTGGGAGGATCAACATCATCGGGACCGACCATGCCCCACACACCCTCGAGGAGAAGGAGCGTGGTGTGTGGGATGCTCCGCCAGGGATACCTAACCTTGAGGTTGTGCTCAGACTCCTCCTCACCCTGGTGTCCATGGGGAGGGTGAGTCTTGAGACCGTTAGGAGGATGCTTGCCGAGGGACCTGCAAGGATCTTTGGTTTGAGGTCCAAGGGCCATATAAGGGAGGGTATGGATGCCGACTTTGCCGTTGTTGATCTGAAGGCCGCCGGAACCATAAGGGCTGATGAATTCTACAGTAAAGCCCACTACACACCCTTTGAGGGCTTCAAATATACCGGTGAGGCTGTGATGACCATTGTAAGGGGGCAGGTTGTTATGGAGGATGGTGAGGTCCTTGAGGGTGATGGCAGGTACGTGGCCAGCGAACATTGAAAAGAACATGATTAATAATGAAAAAATTTATATTCCATAAAAACATATCCCTGAATCCAGTGAAAACCGGACGGTGAAAAAGTATGTGTGAATCAAACCTGTACTCTGATGATGGGGAACTCCTCATGGAGGACGTTATACTCATCGAGGTCCTTGATGATGGCATAAAGGCAACTGACATCCTTAACACATCAAGGGAATTTAGGGGATCACTCACAAGACTCGACCTTGACAAGCACAGGATATACATCAGGCTGCAGTAAAAACAGCTCAACCCTGAAAAAGACAGGATATACATTCCATTACCTATTTTTCCAGATGAAGATTATTGTGCAGAAAAAAACGGTGCTCCCTACCGGAATAGCTCTTTCTAAAAAAATAAGGTTTTGCTGGAATTATTTTCCAGCAGGTATGATGAGGTCCCTTTCTCCTTCCGGGATGAACTCCCTGAGGGCTCCCTTTGCAATTGACTTCCTTGGTGATGTGAAGTCGAAGGAGAGATCCTTATCTGCAAAGGCCACCTTTATGAGTGGGTTGGTACAGAAGGCGTCTCCCCTTGCAGCGTGTGGAGCCTGGGCTATACCGGCGTACTCTGGCTGGTGACCCACGTTCATGGCGTAGTTTGGATAGTTAGGTCCACGCAGTTCGTGGATAAGTCCCTCGTCGCTTCTGATTGAGAGGGAGTTGGATGCACCGCACTGGTCCTGCAGGTCGTAACCGTAGAATCCGAGCCTGCTGTGGGCTTCCTTGTGGAGTATCTGGCTGAGGTACCATCCGTTGACACCTGCATTGGAGTTTCCTGTTGCAAAGGCTGTTGAACATCCTGCTGCTGCAGCTGCAACGGCTGCCCTCTGGGATCCTCCGAAGTGGTCCTCCAGGAGGGTTGGGTACTCCTCGTACTGTTCAAGACTGTAAAGTGTGACCTCTGTGGATATGTCACGCACAACATCCATTGTTGGTTCTGATCCGCAGATTCCAAACTTGTCCTCAACGTACTCCATACCGTAGTAGAGGAAGTCGTCCAGGATGTCGTCGGTGTAGGATGCTGTTGCGTACTGGGTGAAACCAACACCACCTGACATGTATGATCCGAGCCATACCTGGTCATAGAGTGCTGCTGCACCTGCTATGACTTCAAGTGAGACGTTTGCAGGGTCGTCTGAAACCCTTGAAGTCTGGACGATGTCAGCGAAGGTACCGAAGGCAACACCACCAGGTTCGTTCGGTCCCCTTGCCCTTCTTGCAGGCATTATTGTACCCATCTCAATAACGTCAGCGTGTTTTGCAGCGAATGAGAAGTCTGCGATTGCTGCTTCCCCTGCACATAGCTTGTATGCTGAGATGAAACTCATACCGATCTGCATTGCAGACCATCGGGATACTGTACCACCGTCACATGCCCTCACGACGATTGTGGGAACCCTGTTAACCTGGTATGTCCTGTTACCTATGTAGCTCTTGAGCTGTTCTGCCTGTTCTTCAGGGAACTCCTTGTTTATGTCTATGAGTATCCTCTTGTCGAGTTCATCTGCAAGGTTGTCGTCACCTGTGAATACCTTGGCGTAACAGTCCTCGACGATTCCAGGGTGGACCTCCACCATGTGTTCCTGGACAACAGCACCGCCCGGGAGGGCGTGGTTGATTACCTCCATGTATTCGTTGATTGTTTCGGGTGTAACCTCCACACCGAGCCTCTTCTCAAGAACCGCGTGGGCTGTGTCCATACCAACGATGACGGTCCTCTTTATGTCGTCCACCATCTGCTGAATGGCGGCGTTGTTGACGAAGTGGAGGTCGTCACCTTCAACGTAGGCGTCTGTGCCTGAGACCCTGTAAGCCATGAGCTTCCTCTGACCCAGAGGCACACCTATGTCAGGGTTGTAGAATGGTATTCCGCCCCTCTTTTCAGCAGCCTTTTTGGCGTATTCTGTGAACTCCCTCTTACGTTCAGACTGTTCCCATCCTCCGAAGCAGTAGAAGTTTGTGGATTTCTCTTCAGGGTCTTCTCCCTCAAACTTCTTCTTAAGAGCCTTAAGGAATAGTTTCTTTTCGTTATCCATTAATCATCACCTAGCCTTTTTCTTAGGTCTTCCTTGAATACATCCATACCAAATCCGCCCATGGTACGGCCGGTGTGTATGTTCTCAACAACTTCAATTGCCTCTTTATCATCCCTCATAGCAATGTTGTCCTTCCTGTAGATTGTTGTGATCTTCCTGAGCTCCTCCTCATCCAGGGGCTGGCCCATATCCACAGGTTCATCAAGGGGCCTTCCGACCTGTTCCTTGACGTAGACGACGTGGCCTGTTTCCTCATCAAAGACGTACCTCTGGAGGGCGTCGAACATGAGACCGTTTTCATCGAGTCTGAGGGAGTGTCCGTGGACTGTGGCACCCCTTATACCTGTTGTTGCAGGGTCGAAGAGTTCTGTTTCAACCAGTTCCTTTGAGACCCCTTCAAGGTCAAGTTCCCTCATCTCAATAACCTGCCTTCCTGAGAGTGTACCTGTGTCAACACCACGGTACCTCCACATGTAGGTCCTTGCCCTGTCGTATGGCTGGGCAGGTGCATTGTACATGGAGTCCGCGAACTGGATGTACCTTACCCTTACACCTTCCTTCGCACCCTGTATTGGTTCCACAAGGTCCCTTACAATGTCCTCTTCAAAGTCCATTTCATCGAGTGGTGGGTGCACGGACTTGTAACTTTCACCGGGGTTCCTGTGTCCCAGGACCTTGACCAGGTCCTCATCTGATATTTCCCTTAATTTACGTAATTCGTAATCAGGGTTCATGTGTTTTCTTCTGTTTTCAGCTATCCTGGTTTCCCCAGGAGTGTACTGGGCTTTGTAAGACATATCATAACCTCACAATCATTTTATATTGACAACCGTGTCCTTCAACCTTGAACTTGGATCAACCATTCCTATTACTCTTGGATCTATTTTATCCTCAAATTTCAATCCGTATTTGAGGTAATCGGATATGGTGATGTCCTTCTTTGTGAAGGCGCCTACGAATACCCTGTAGGAGCATGGGAGCACGTCTTCCAGGATCTCTTCAATTGTTTCCATCCTCTCCGCCAGGGCTTCCGGGAGTATGCCCACGATGATCTCACCGACCTTCACCCTGAGCTCGACTTCTTCTCCCCTGACTGTTATTGTTTTCCTGTCGCTGTGCCGGACCTCTGTTCCCCTTGCAGGTCCATAGTAGACCCTGTCTGGTATGGATGGTCCGTGGACAAGGACCCTTACTATCCCGTCGAGTTCGTATATCCTGTTCAGCAGCTTCTCAACTGTCTCTGGTTTGAGAAGCCTCTGGGGGAAGATCTTTATATCGACGAATCCTGTTTCTTCTGACATGCTCACTCCCCATGGTAACCTATAACTGGTCCTTTATCTCTGCAGCGCCCTTTGCAACGTTGACTATAGGTTCCCTGAAGTAGTCTATTTCACTGTAAACGGATCCTATGAGTCCTGATGTTTTTTCCACGGAGAACATCTGAGTACCTGCATCGAGGCACATTGCTGCAGCCACGCATGGGAGTGCGAAGCCCTTACTGTGCCTTGTAACCACGTGGTTTCCGTGGAAGATACCTGGACCTCCACCACCGTAGATGGAGTGGCTGAAGAATGAGAAACCTACCGCTGTACCCATGGCCCTTCCGAAGTCCACGCCTGGGAGTCCTGTTTCATATTCAAGTATGTCGTTGTAGTAGAGTACTGTTGATGCAACTCCCTGGGCTGCCCTTGCAGCACCCACATTGACTATTGTTGCTGCAAGAAGTCCTGTTGCTGCGTATGCGTTCCATAGTGCCCAGTCAGCTGGTTCGTACATCTTGTAGCCTGATGTCATTTCCTTGGCCACTTTAATGACCCTGTCCTCTATAGCCCTTTCCACGAGGGATGCTATAACTGTACCAACAGTTCCTTTACCGTTCTCTTTAACGAGGTCGAACAGGAGGTTGTTGGCGTTGAGTCCCTGGTATGCGAGGCCGAGGAGGTGCATCCTTTCAAATGCTCCCACAGCGTCACCTGTCTCGAACATTGCTGTCTGTTCGAGTATGGATGATAGTGCTGATGCGTTGAGGGTGTTTTTCCTTGTTATTGCAACGACGTGGTTTGCCATTATGTTCCTTAGACCGTATCCAAGACCCTCGAGGAGTACTGGTGGTCCGAGGAGTGTTGAGAGGTTTGCGCCTGTGAAGTCAACTGTCTGGGGGTATCTGCCCATGACGGCTGTTTTGACTGCGTTTGCATCGAACATGTCAACGTCGAATTCGTCTATTATTGCCTGTACAACAGCTGCGCCTGTTACCAGTGCTGAGACTGTGTAGTCTGCGGCGACACCCATCCTTGTGGTTGGAACCTGGACAAGTATCTGCTGGCCGTTGTTTATGAGGCGGATGTTTGTGTCGTCGTCCTCTGATGTCTGGACGAGTTTTTTAATCTTTTCGGCTATTGCTTCTGCGTTTTCGACTATGGGCAGGTCGACTTCCCTTCCTGGGATGAAGTTGGATTTTCCACCCAGGGCTGCCTTCCTGAGGCTTCCTTCTATTCCAGCAAGGTTCACTGCAACTGACCTTTTCACATCGCTTACAAGGTTTGCGATTGTCGGGTTTTTAAGGGGGCTCACGGCTTCAAGAGGAACGTCTTCCTCCAGGAGCTTACCGTCTGCCCCGTAGAGATCTACTCTGTCTTCATACATTGGCATGGTATTCACACCTCTTGTTTTATTTATTTATTAATAAAATTTATTATTTTATTAATAAAACTGATGGTATCATGGAACATGGTTTCAGTGCCTGAAAGAAACCTTCATGTTATACCGAAGTTCATCCTCCAACCTCCAGAGCACAGCCCATATTAGAACAGACCATACCAGATTTGCAGTTATTAACCAGTATTAACGGGCATATAACCGCTTATGCTTCAGTTTTCTGACATCTATGACTCTATTGAATAAGAAAAAAGGATAATATAAATGTTTTCAAAAGGAAAAAAAGAAAAATTTTAAATATTAAAAATCGTTTTTCATAAAAATAATCATCCATGTAATAACAGCATTCCTGCAGAAGGGGTCTCATGGATGAAAACAGAAAAAAAGAGGAGGGGTTATTTCAGTGAAAGTGCATTTTTTGGACAGGCAGGTATGCACTGATCACAGAGTATGCAGAATCCCTTGAGGGGTACCTTCTCCTCTGTGAGTTTCAGCATGTCGTAGGGGCATGCCTCTATACAGTCACCGCACTCGTCACAGAGCGCAGGGTTGTACTGCACCCTCTTCCTTTTAACAACCTCTCCATCAACCACCTTGTCCATGTCCACAAGGCTCAGTGCACCCTTAGGACATGCCATGGTACATGCACCGCAGCGGGTACACATTGCAAAGGATGGCTCCTCATCCACCTTCACATTATCAGGCAGCTTCATGCCCTCCTTTGTCACGACCCTTATGGCATCGTTTGGACAGATGTTTGCACATGCACCGATGAAGTCACACTTCTCTTCATCCCAGACAAGGCCCTCTTCACTGGCCGGTTTGGCGGGTCCGAGTTCCACTTCAAGGTCGATGGCATCCACCGGACAGAGCTGTTCACAGAGACCGCATGCTGTACAGATGGTTGGCAGTTCCACCGTAAGGTTTGATGCCTTTGCTGTTATGAAGTCCCCGGGGCATGCCTCAACACAGGTGTTACACCCGATACATGCCTCTTCATCAAGTTCAAATTTCTTGATCTCCTTGGACCTCTTCTCTGGTTTCCTGCCTGATATGAAGACAGCGTTCCACGGGCAGGTCTGTGCACATACACCACACTTTATACAGGTGTCCTCATCTATCTCAATGACACCGCCAACCTCCTCAAGGGTTATGGCGTCAACAGGACACTCTGGTACGCACATTCCACACCCTACACAGTCCGCAATGAATACCGGGCCCTCAATGTCCAGTTCAATCTTTGCAGGTTCCTTTATGCCCTCAACGCCTATGACTCCAACCGGGCATATGTCAACACACTTCTGGCACATGACGCAGAAGCCCTGGAGCGGTATCTTTTTAACCTTGCCCTCTTCAAGTTTCAGGGTCTGGGGAGGGCAGACCTCCACGCAGTCCCCGCACTCGTTACACTTATCAGGGTTGAAGACTATCCTGCCCTGTGTATTCCCTGCTTCATCAACCACAAGGTCCTCGAGTTTGAGGGCCCCTGTTGGACAGGTTGCAACACATTTGGGTTCCCCGCCACAGATGTCACAGTAGATGACATCTTCAGGTGTTACCTCAATGGCTGCAGTTGGGCAGGTACCCTGACAGGCCCCGCACCTTATGCAGTCCTCTTTATTGACAACTATCATTTTACCACCTTCTGGTGAAATCAGATCCTTTTAACAAGGTCGCCTTCACTGTCGTAAACTTCCAAGGTGGCAAGTCTCATCTGACTGTCAATGGTGTGTGTTGCACAGGAGAGACATGGGTCGTATGCCCTTATAACCATCTCCATGAGGTTGAATATCTTATCATCCACTTCAACACCTGGCTTGATGTAGTCCTGGGCAACCTTCTGGATACCCATCTCCATGGCAGGGTTGTTCTGGATTGATGCAACCACGATGTTTGCCCTGGTGATGAGTCCATTTTCATCACAGGTGTAGTGGTGTGTGAGTGTTCCCCTTGGTGCCTCAACTATACCCACACCATCTCCTGCCTGTCTCTCAAGGGAGTCAGGGAATTTTTCACCTGAAAGGTCGCCTTCAAGGGCGTCTGCAGCGCATTCAGCACATGCAAGGATCTCTATGAGCCTTGCCCAGTGGTAGAGGAGTGTCTGCTGTGCGTATCCGAAGTTTTCCCTGAATTCCTTGAAGTACTCCTGTGCCTTTGGAGCGGCATCAGGCATCTTGTCTGCAACGTTGAGCCTTGAGAGTGGTGATACACGGTATACACCATCAGGGTAGCCAAGGTCCTTGATGTACGGGAATTTGAGCCATGAGTACGGTTTAACATGCTCTGCGATTGTGTCGGCATAGTCTGCTGGCTTGAACTCCCTGAACATGTTTCCTTCCTTGTCCTTGATCCTCACGACACCGTCGTAGACGTCCCATACACCGTCCTTAACAAGGCCTGTGTGGTATGTTTCAATGTTCCCGAGGGAGTTCACAAGGTCAATGTTCTCCTCGAATATGGGTACTGCAAGTTCAAGGGTGGCCTCTGCAAGTTCAACGTTCCTCTGGGCCTTCTTGAGAAGGTCCTTCTGTGTTTCATCATCGAGTTCTGTTGAAATACCTCCAGGGGTGGAGGATGTTGGGTGTATAGGTCGGCCACCTATTGCCCTGACGAGTTCAAGGGCGTTTTTACGTAGCTCTATGGCCTGAAGTGCAACTTCAGGTGCGTCCTTTATGATCTGGAAAACGTTCCTGGTCTTCCTGTCCTTGCCTGCTATGAAGTCAGGGGCTGCGAGGAAGTAGAAGTGCAGGCCGTGGGAGTGCATGTATGAACCCCAGTTCATTATCTCCCTCATCTTGTAGGCGGCAGGCAGGATATCATCCGGTTCGAATCCAAAGCATGCGTCAACTGCCTTGGCAGCTGCAAGGTGATGCTGAACGTCACAGATACCACAGATCCTAGGAACTATCCTTGGTGCTTCCTCAATTGGTCTTCCCTGGAGGAACTTTTCGAATCCACGGAATTCCATGACGTGGAGTCTGGTGTCTTCAACATTACCTGCATCATCAAGGTGTACAGTAATCTTGGCGTGACCCTCGATACGGGTTACAGGTTCCATTGTGAGTTTAACCATCTATTTACCCTCCTTCTTTATTTTCATTGGTACGAGTGCGGCTGGAAGTGTGAAGGTGTAGAATGTTCCAACAATATCATCCAGCTGTTCAGCCACTTCCTCAGGGTCGACGGTTTTGTCCTCTTCGACCTTGTAGTCAGAGGCTATAGCACTTATCATCTTGGCGCCCTGGTCCTCCACACGTGCTGTTGGACCGTAGCAGCCACGGCATGGTATGGCTATGCTGGGGCACTCTGCTCCGCATATGGATACTGTTGCTGGACCCATGCAGATGAGGCCCTGGGGTATGAGGCACAGGTCATCTTCTGGTTTACCGACCTCGAACTGCCTCTTTATGAAGTCCATTGCAAGGCCTTCCGGTGGTTTTTCCCTTGGGCAGACTTCACAGAGGTTTGTCTGTGGCAGTTCAACTTCTTCGCCCTTTAGCAGGGCCAGTACAACTTCTGCAACCACATCTGACCTCGGTGGGCATCCTGGCACCTCAAAGTCAACGTCTATTACTTCACCGAGGGGTTTGACCCTTCCTTCAAGGTGCGGTACCTCTTCGGATGGTATCACGCCTTCCTCGTTTGGTGTGGTTATGGAGTTTATGTATGCCTCTTCGATGACCTCATCCTTATCCCAGAGGTTCCTGAGGCCAGGTATTCCTCCATAAACTGCACATGTACCGTAACTTATGACAAATTTTGCCTTTTCTCTCAGTTCTTCGGCGAATTCCCTGTTTTCATCGTTTACGATTCCACCCTCTATGATCACAACGTCAAGTTCAGGGATTTCATCATATTTTGTGTCCATTAAAACAGGGCTGAATTCAAAGTCAGCAAGTTCCATCACATCAATAAGTGCTTCGTGGAAGTCTGCGATGGATAGGTGGCATCCGGCGCATCCTCCAAGCCACATTGTTCCTATTTTTACTTTTTCGGCCATTTAACATCCTCCTTATGCTTCAGCTAACTGTTTTTTGAGTGGGGATGGACCAAGGGCCCTTATTCTGTCAACCATCATCTTAACGGTTTCAGCGAACTTTTCACCCTCTGATGCGGATATCCAGTCGTGGTGGATCCTTTCCCTGCCGATTCCAAGTTCATCTGCCAGTTTGTAGATGAGCCTCATTCTCCTGTCCAGTTTGTAGTTTCCTGCATCGTAGTGGCAGTCACCATGGTGGCATCCTGTTACCAGAACACCGTCGGCGCCTTCCCTGAATGCCTTGAGAACGAACTGTGGCTCTATCCTTCCTGAGCACATCACACGGATAACCCTAATGTTTGTAGGGTACTGCATCCTCGCTGTTCCAGCGGTGTCGGCCCCACCGTAGGAACACCAGTTACAACAGAACATCACAATTTTTATGTCATCTTCAGCCATAGAGTTTCCTCCTTGCTTTTTGGGTTGTACTATAACTGTACTTGGTATATGGTTTAGGAGGGGTGAGTATAAAGGTTACTTATGAAACAATTTAGAAAGTTTTATATATGTGGTTAAAATTTTTATTATTTTTAATACCCCTCCTTTTATCCATCGGCCTTCACTGGAGTGATCATAGGAGGGTTATGGCGTCGGTGAATTTTTCGGAAATTCCTGCAGATGTCTGTGGAATGGTTGTTGATATCACCGAAGAGTCTGCCAGTTCATAGGCCCTCCTATCATCGGATCCTCCACCGTGAACCCCTGATTTGAGTTCAGAGCTGAGGTTATCCACGGTTACAGACTCGACCCACGGGTCCCTGTCCACGAGGATGAATTCATCCACCAGGCCGTCCAGTTTCTTTGCAATGACCCATGAAACAAATCTTGCACCGAATACTGCGACCGTTCCAGATATTTCACCGGCTTCAGCCATTTCAACAAGGCCATTCACATCCCTTTTTACCCGGACCCTCTCATAGATGGGTGTTGATGGGAGGCAGGCCCAGTGGGCGTCGCCCACATAGGTGTAACCTATCCTTTCAGGGTAAACGTTCTCTGTGCCGCTGGCCTTAACCGCCGCTGCAAGGGCCTCGAGCTGGGGCTTCTGTACAGGTACCGGTGTGAGGCCAGCCGGGACCTCATCCCTCATTATCTTCATGACCCTTGGAAGCCCGAATCTACCCCTCCTGGCTGTCCCTGGACTGTAACCGCACATGTATCCATGATGATTCCTGGGGAACCCTGTGATTATTGCATTGAGACCCGCCCTGAGTCCTATGCGGCATTCATCCTCATAGGCACCGTTGGTTGCAACTATCTTTCCAGGTGTCAGTATCCTTGCAGCCGCAACCGCCCCTGCAAAGGCGTCCAGACGGTTACCTGCAAGGTTGAAGGGGCCTCCCTCTATGACAAATACATCCACCCCCATCTCAAGTCCTGCCTCAAAGCCTGAGATCAGGTCATCATACCCGTCGCCAACGAACATTATGGCCTCAACACCCTTACCGTGCTTTCTTGCGATTTCAAGGACCTCCTCTGCCTCGCTAAGTGGTGCTGCATGTGTATCGGCACCCTGGACCGGTGTAAGGTTAACCGCCACCGAGGATGCGAGTTCAACCCATTCTTCTCTGTCCGGGAGGCTCTCCTTCTCCCTGTCAATGAGCCTCGAGTGTATGCGTTCCCTCGGGCAGCCCTCAAAGGGCGGTCCCTCGAGGTAGCACTGGCCCCCGCAGCCTGTTATTGAAGGAGGGAACCTCATGGGACCGTATCGTCCAAAGTGGTCAAGGTCGAGGGGGACCTCGGTTATCTCACGGACATCCCTCATGAGTTCTACCGGCCGCATACCGTAGTTCTCGGCGATGTCTGCAAATGCATATGCACACACGTGTATGGTTGCTCCGATGGCATCTGCTACCATGCAGTTTCCAAGGAGGTCCATCCTCTCAAGGTCGGATGCGCATGTCCCTACAATGAGCTCCGTGAGGTCACATCCCAGTGGAAATCTCTTGAAGGTTGCTCCGAGTTTGATTTTATCCTCTCTTGATAGGTCAGAAACAGCATCCACCACCTCTGTGACGTTCCTGTCCATCTTAATGATTTCCCATGCAGCTTCCGGGTCATTTATGGCTTCCCTGATGATGTCATGCATAACTTTCACCTTAACTTCACTGTGATTCACTATTAGGGGAGTGCCTGATTTAAGCTTTGACAAAAATTTTAAGTTAATAAAAATGGGGTGAAAAAGGTGGGAGTGGTATTAACTCACTTTCCGGCCCGGTATTTCTCCTTCCTCCTGAGTGGCCCTAGGGCCTTCACCTGGTCATGGAATTCCTGCATTGTCTTCTGGAATTTTTCACCCTCTGATGCTGATATCCAGTCCCATCTGAACCTTTCCTTTTCAATTCCAAATTCTGGGAGTATGTCCTCAATGAACTGGGCTCTTCTCTTCCACTTGTAGTTTCCTGAATCGTAGTGACAGTCACCTATATGGCATCCCCCAACGAATACACCGTCCGCGCCTTCCCTGAATGCCTTGAGTATCATTGAGGCGTTTACACGACCAGAGCACATCACCCGTATTATCCGGACGTTGGGGGGGTACTGCATCCTCGCTGTTCCGGCGGTGTCGGCCCCGCCGTAGGAACACCAGTTACAGCAGAATCCAACCATTTTTGGTTCGAAGCTCATTTTATCACCTCAGTCCTTTTCCCCGCTGAACATTGGTGGCAGTTGCTGGCTGATACCTGCTGTGAACCCGGTTCTATCGCGGTACTTCCTCTGGATCCTATGGTAGATCCTTGCAACTGGGATGTCCATGGGGCAGACGTCCTCGCACTGGCCGCAGTTAATGCAGCTGAATCCCATGTGGGACATTCTGACCCCCTGGAATGTGAGGGGGTCCGGTGTGCGGTCCTCTGCCTCCATGAGGTAGTCCCTTTCAAGTTCACATTCATTGCAGAAGCAGACCGGGCATGCGTCCCTGCATGCGAAGCAGTTTATGCAGCGCCTCCAGTATTCATCCCATTCCTCAATGGATGGGTACTCCTCTTCAAGGTATTTGTCCTGGAATTCTCCCGCCATCCTTATCATGGCCTTCTCGATTTTATCCCTGATATCTATCATCTTCTTGGGGAGAGTTTTTGTCTCAATGTAGCCCCCGCTTCTTGCTCCCTCAAGGAGTTTTTCACCCCTCTCCGTGTTCACCTCTATGAAGGTCCATCCTTCCTCGGCTCCCCAGTTACCGCAGGCGATGTCGGCGTTCCTCGGGACCATCATCTCGCATCTCTGGCAGTTTTCACGTCTGCCGAAACCCTCCTCCTCAAGGTAGTCTATTGATATCTCCCTGCGGGTTCCATCTGCAAGTTCAACTATGAATTTCCCCTTATCGATCTCCTCCTTCACAACCTCGTCGGGGTCCACCTCATAGAACAGCTCTATCATCTCCCGAGCTGAAACCGGCCTGATGGTTCCTCCACAGTTGAGTCCTATCTTGTATACCCTTTCAGGGTCTATCTGGTGCCTCTTCTCAAGTTCCCTTATGGCCATGGCATCGCATGGTTTGACAGCCACTCCAAGCCTCATTTCCCTGAGATGTTTTGAGATCAGGTCACCGAACATTGTGGGCGCACAGTGCAGTGAGCCGCAGGTTGATACTATGTCCTCAGAGCTCTCAATGAGTGCCGGGATACCGTCGTAGATGTCATCTCCCCTTTCAAGGGTCAGAACACCGTCTACTATGTCCTTATCCAGCATGTACTTGAATATGCCTGTGACGGCACCGCCACATTCTCCCCTCTTCCTGATTTCCTCATCGGTTGATCTTGCAAGCAGGTATTTCATTCCAGTCACCTCTCCAGGTAATCTGAAATTCTTTCAAATATTTCTCCATCTGTAAGGACTCCCGCTGGTCTGGGGAGTGCTGGTTCAAGTCTCTGGGTGTATCCAAGGGCATTTGTGTATGAGCCTGATTTTTCACACCAGGCGGCTGTGGGGATGAAGACATCGGGACTGTATTCTCCCCTCCTTATGGACTGTAGAACAAGAAAGTCTGATCTGATTTCATGGTCAGCCTCTGCTCCCGGATCGATTAACCATACAATTTCGGCTTCTGCGGGCGGTTCACTCAATGGTTTGAGGTGTTTCATGACCCCCCTTGTGTTGAAGTCCTCAAGGATGGGGATGACATCAAGTCCCTTCCGGTCTGCAAGTTCAACGACGCTTCCTATGACCCCTGGTATCTCGGGTGTTATGATGAGGAGTGATCCTTCAGGGAGTTCCTCAAGGGCGCCGACAAGTTCCTCCGCTCCACTGAAGCGGATGTGTGAATTGAAGTTGAGGCTCATCCTGGTTGAGTCCCGTGTGTCATAGGATCTTACCTCTGCACCCCTCTCGGCTGCATGGAATATCCTCCTTCCAATTAGGGGCGCGCAGGTCAGTGGATCGCCGATGACAGCTATACTTTTATAATCTTTAATTTTCTCGATTTTGACTTCAGGGTAGCTGAATTCAGGGAAACCCGTTAATACACCTGCATTTATTCCAAGTTTTTCTGTGAGTTCACCGAGCTTTGCTGCCTCTTCATCTGTAAGGGTCCCTGTTGCAAGAACAGATATCTGTTCAGGGGATGTGGAACTCAGCTTATCTGCAAGCAGTGACAGTGCATCTTCCCAGCCGGCACCCGTGAGTGCTCCTGATTTTTTTATGGCGGGGGATGTTATCCTCTCCTTTACGGGTATCTCATGGCATTCCCTGCCGGGTCTGCAGGTCTTCCCCTCATTAACAGGGTGCCTCTTGTAGGGGTAGGTACCCACCGGGGATCCTTCAATTTCTATAAGGTTCACCCCGCAGCCGGCACTGCAGGATGGGCATACTGTATGTTTCACCATCATCTCTCTAAACCTCCAGGTTTTTCAGCTGATTTTTGAATTCATCGATGCTGACAAGTTCATTCTGGACTTCCACGGGCCTTTCACGGGTTATGTTGAAAATTCCAACCATCATCTCAAGGCCGGAGTCCAGTATGAGATTTGAAAGGTTGCATGGAAGCTCATCAGAGTCCTCCAGCAGGACCCTGCCTTCAACCTTGAAGTCCAGGGACAGGTCATTTTTTGAGGTCACGTAGAACACGTAGCCGACCGAATCCTTCCTGAAGTAGGTGTAATCTATTTTCCAGTCAAGGTCAAGGCTCAGGGTGCATGATTTTGGATTTTTCTCAGGGCGAAAAAGTCCAATCTTCTGAATCTGTATTTCCATGGTTTCACCACAACCTCTGGTTCTATCACGGTTATCATAATTATCTGCTAATAAGTATTACTTATATAAATGTTTCTAAAATCAAAAAGGGTTTGGAAGAGATTACAAGACAAAATGATACATTAGATGCGATATTAGAAATATCAGGACTTTTAAATGCTTCATAATCCTTGATAGGTTCCTTGAATGTCCTGAAATGCAGATGGTTAATATCAGAAGAAAAAAGAGAATTTAGTAATAAACTTTTATTTTTTAATATTAATGATCGGGTGGGGTCCGATGGCTGTACTATGATATTTATGCCCCTCCCAGCATGAGGGATGGTCTTCAGATGTTTTAAGATGAAATCTGGAGGCATGTAACCAGTAAAATTAATATTAATATTTTAATAATTTTTAATATATTATTATAACATAGTGGTTCTCAACAGGTTTACCGTGATTCCCGTTTTGATGATTTTCAAGGATCTGAAAGGAACCATAGAATCTATTTATAAGCTTTTTGGTTTAAGAAAGATCAAAAAGTATATTTATATCGCTAACAGATTAATTTGTACTACTAATAAAATAGGTAGTATTACTGAATGGAGTGATAAATATGAAACTTGCAATACTAGGTGCAGGATGTTACAGGACCCACGCGGCCAGTGGAATAACAAACTTCTCCAGGGCCTGCGAAGTCGCTGAAATGGTTGGAAAACCAGAAATAGCCATGACCCATTCCACAATAACAATGGGTGCAGAGCTCAAGGAACTTGCAGGTGTGGATGAAGTCGTTGTCGCCGACCCTGTCTTTGACAACCAGTTCACAGTGATAGACGACTTCGCCTACGAGGACGTTATAGAGGCCCACAAGGAGGACCCTGAAAAGATAATGCCCCAGATAAGGGAAAAGGTCAACGAAGTTGCAAAGGAACTTCCAAAACCACCTGAAGGCGCAATCCACTTCACACACCCTGAAGACCTTGGATTCGAAATAACAACCGATGACAGGGAAGCTGTTGCAGATGCTGACTTCATAATGACCTGGTTCCCTAAGGGTGACATGCAGCCAGGCATAATCAACAAATTCATAGACGACATAAAACCAGGTGCAATAGTCACCCACGCATGTACAATCCCAACCACCAAGTTCTACAAGATATTTGAAGAAAAACACGGTGACCTCGTAACCAGACCTGAAACACTCAACGTAACATCCTACCACCCTGGTGCTGTACCTGAAATGAAGGGGCAGGTTTACATTGCAGAGGGCTACGCCTCAGAGGAAGCCATAAACACCCTCTTCGAACTCGGACAGAAGGCAAGGGGCAACGCATACAAACTGCCAGCCGAACTCCTGGGACCTGTCTGTGACATGTGCTCTGCACTCACAGCCATAACATACGCCGGTATACTCACCTACAGGGACTCAGTTACACAGGTCCTCGGTGCACCTGCAGGTTTCGCACAGATGATGGCCAAGGAGTCACTCGAACAGTTAACAGCCCTCATGGATAAGGTTGGAATAGACAAAATGGAAGAAAGCCTTGACCCCGGTGCACTTCTGGGTACCGCCGACTCCATGAACTTCGGAGCATCAGCAGAAATACTGCCAACAGTATTTGAAGTCCTCGAGAAGAGGAAAAAATAACCGGGCTCATCCCGGAAAAAATTTATTTATTTTTTATAGCATAAATGAGTTAAACAAAAACTTCTTATCAATCCTGATAAAGCAGCTTAAACCGGTGTTAAATTGATAAACAGGATACTTAAAAGGGCAGAGTCCGGGAACCCCCTTAGTGATGAGGAATTACTTGAACTGTTCAGGATAAACAGGCCAGAGGAATTTGCAGACCTGATGGACACAGCATTCAATATCATGCGCGACCACAGGGATCGTGTTAAATTAACATCAACGGTGCACATAACAAACATCTGCCAGGTCACCCCAAGGTGCAGGTACTGTGGATTCGCCGCCGGCACATCAAAAAATGGATACTACACCCCCTTCTTCAAAACCGATGATGAGATACTTGAAGCGGTACGGATAATAGAGGAATCAGGGATTCCACGGGTCAGCTGCTCAGGAGCCCACGGCTTTAATGGGGAACACGCGGTTAAGGCTGCTGAGATAGTCAAGGAGAACACCTCACTCGAGCTCCTCATAAATGTTGGAGCCGACCTCACCTTAAGCTCAACAAGAAAACTTGCAGACTACGGAACTGACACTGTCTGCTGCAACCTTGAAACCATCAATAATGATCTTTTTAATCTTATAAAGCCGGGTGAAAGGCTTGAAGATCGTATAAGGGTATGTGAGTCTGTATGTGACAGTGGAATAGAACTTTCAAGCGGTCTTCTCATCGGGCTTGGTGAAAGTTATGCTGATCGAATAAGACACCTCAGATTTCTGGATGAATTTGAAAGCCTTGGTGAGATACCCATAATGGGTTTCAACCCCTACAGCGGCACCCCCATGGAGAACCACCCCCCATGTCCACTTGACGAACAGATGAAGACCATAGCCATTACACGGATCCTCTACCCAGATATCAGGATAACCGTTCCGACACCAACCATCGGCCCTGAAAATGCCAGGTTCTCACTCATGGCAGGTGCAGATAACCTTGCAACCGTCATACCCGACGGATACCCCCATGACGTCAAGGGTGTGGGTTCACCAAGGTACGGCAACCTCAACGATGTCCTCATGGTCATCCAGGAGATGGGTCTCAAACCACAGTTAAATTTTGCACCTGAGGCAGAGGGTGTTGCAATCCTCTAACTAATTTTTTATATCGTCATTGCAATAATCTAACATCAGACAGTTACTGCCTAATTTCCATAAATGTGCATAAATACAGTAACTGGACTCTTACATGAGACAAAGCAGGTGATTGAATGCTGGAGGACCTTATCAGGGAAGCCTACCTTGAATCTGCAGAAAACAGGAGGCGCGGTGACCGGGAGGAAGAAGTTAGGGCCATAAGGGATTACATCAGGAGCGCCGGGCGGATAGCGGTGCCCAACTGGAACCAGGAAAAAATAAGGGTCATAAATGAAGTCCTGGCCGAATTCGGCCTCCCAGAGGCGGAGCACCTCCAGTTCAACACCAACTGGGTTGACCTTACAAGGATGCCCGCTGTTACAAAGGCCCTCCTCGCCCTGGATATATCTGGTGCTGACCTTGTGATAGCCAGGGGGAGGCTGGGTGTGCCGGGTTCAGGTTCACTCCTTGTAATAATGGACTCCAGGGGCAGGTTGCTATCAGCAGCCACCTCCCCACCACATGTACTGCATGGGAAACCCGTGGCTGAAGCTGTGAGATCCGAGATGAGACTTGCCCTTGAAAGGCTAGGTTTCACCATGGAAAAATGATGAAACTGGAATGATTGAAATGGGATCCTATGAGACAGGAATAACAGAGACCGTCAGGACTTTCTTCTCGGAATACACGGTCCATGACATAATCAGACATATAGGTAAAACCAAGGCCTCTGCAGTCACAGGGTGGCTTGATGATATCAAACTCAGACCAGAAAGGGCCCTTATAATCGGTTCATACTTCACAGGAGCATTCATTGCAGAGAGCCTTGACTGTGAGGTCACGGTGGTTGATATAAATCCCCAGCTGAAATTCCTCCTTGGTGAGGGTGTGGAATTCCATGATAGCATCCATGATGTGAGCGGGACCTGGGACCTCATCGTAGACACAACGGGCCTGGGTGGTGTGGGGGAGGATGAACTCTCAGGCCTTGATTCAGGAGCATTCCTCGTTGAGGACCCCACCTCTGATGGCAGTGACGGAACCATAATGAGGTTAAATGAAACAGAAGAAAGGCTTGATATGATTGAATCAGACTACAGGGGATCCCTCCGTACCTGGGGGCTTAGGACAAAGACCTCGGGCACCATGACCCTCACCGTTGAGGTCCTCAGACGGTCAATGGCTGACATCATGGAACTTGATGGTGTCCTCTACAGCACCGCCACCCTTGAGTTCTTTGAAAGGCTACTCTTCAGGAAGAAGGACCCTGCAGGTTTCCTCAGTCGCCTAGAATCTACGGCCCTTATGGTGTCCTCCCTCCGTGACGTTGACTGTGACACGGTCCTTGAGAGAAACCTTTCCATGATAAAATCCAGGGTGATCCCTGCAGACTTATTTAAATGAATAACATGCTGAAGGGTGAAAAAATTAGAATAGAAGAGTTCGTTGAAATCATGAATGGAATAGCCCCTGAGTCCCTTGCCCTTGAAGGGGACCCTGTAGGGTATCATGGCCCGGACATCAGTGTTGAATCTGCACTGATCATGATGGACTACATTGAGGGTGCGGTTGTGGATGGATACGACCTCCTGGTACTCCACCACCCTCCCCTTCTGAGACCACCCGTACCCTACTACGTCATACACTCCAACTGGGACGTGGCAGATGGCGGGGCATGCGATGCCCTTGCAGAGGCCCTCAACCTCTACCCTGAATCATTACTTGACCCTGCAACCGGTATCGGCCGTATATGCAGTGGGGACATCTACCTGGATGAACTCCTTGAGAGGGTCTCCGGACTGAACCCCTCATCAATCAGGATAGTTAATCCTGCAGAGAACATTGACAGGGTCGCTGTTGTATCGGGATTCGGACTATCACAGGAGGACCTCATAATAAGGGCGTTCAATGAGGGGGTTTCGGCCTTCATATCAGGGGACCTGACCCACAGGTGCGCTGTCCTTGCAAGGAACCTCCAGATAACCCTTGTTGACGCCGGACACTACTCAACCGAGATGCCCGGCCTTCTGAGGCTCCGTGACATCATAGAGGACTTTGGCATCACCGCCGATATCCTTGACACCGGGACGCCCTGGCAGGAGTACATGGCACCGGATTGAACCCATGATGGTGTCACGGTCCATTCAGGGCTCTTCACAGGATAAAAATTTGAGAGGCTGATAACTTGGACATCGCTGAACTTGAGAAGAGAAAATCACCCCACGGAGAGGTCACCCTTGTCGGTGCAGGGAGGCTGGGCTTCAGGACCGCCCTGAACCTCATGCAGATCCACAGGGGGGGACCATCAAGGATAAACGTTATTGACGGCCAGAGGATATCTGCAGATGACCTCATATTCAGGTTCCTCGGTGCAAGGGTGGGTGACTACAAGGCCCGGTTCATCGAGGGACTTGCAGGTAAGGGTTTCTCAAGGGAGGTGAAGGGTTTTCCCGAGTACATCACAGGAGAGAACCTTGACCTCATCAGTGGCGATGTTGTCTGCATACAGATTGCAGGAGGCGACACCCTCCCTGTGACTGCGGATATAATAAAACACGCCCATAGATCAGGAGCTGCAACCATAAGCACCATGGGAGTCTTCGGTATAGACAGGGATGATGTGAAGGTGGAATGGCTGGACGAGGCCCCCCCTGAAAACCCTGTTGTTGAGTATCTCCAGGCCGCAGGGATCAGGGACCACCTGCTTGTGGGGACCGGTAAACTAATAAGGGACTGGGAGCCCGTCACACCCTACGTCCTTGACAGGGTCTCCGAGGTGATGACATCAGAGGTGCTTAAACTCCTGAGGAGGAGAATGGAATGATAAGGGTTGCCACTGCAGAGTGCTTTACCCATGGTAAGGTGGCGCGGGAGATACATGCCTTCTCAATGGGCTACCCGCTGAATTATAACTGGAAGATCAGCGCGGAACTCGTCCTGGTGGCAGGGCTCTTCATACCAACCCTGTCGGGTGTGAGGAACATACTTGGATTTGAACCCCCCATGCCAAGGGCGACGATAAACGACATAAAGGTCTACGGTGAGGAGGAGGATGAGGAGGTGGCCCTCATGATGGCAAGGGCCGTGAGGGAACTTGCAGATTCGGATATAGGTATAGGTACAACCGCGGGTATCGGGAGGGGTGGTATTGCGATTGCAAGCAGGGACCGGTGGGATGTTATAAACTCGGAGGTCCATGCAGACCTGAGATACCCTGACACTGAAAGGATCCTTGAAAGGCAAAAATCAGGGATTCAGAGGGCCCTTCAGCTACTTGAATCATTCATCGTCGACTTTAAGGACCGATAAGAACATATTTATTTCATGCAGAGAATATTAATCATATAAAGAAAAATGGTGGTGGTTTAACTGCTTCTTGAAATAACCGACCTTGCAGTTGAGGTTAGCGGAAGGCAGGTCCTCAAGGACATAGACCTCTATATTGATGAAGGGGAAACCCATGTACTCCTTGGCCCCAATGGTTCGGGTAAGAGCACGCTCTTCATGACGATCCTCGGCTTCCCGAAGTACAGGGTTACGGGTGGCCAGATAATCTTCAAGGGTGAGGACATAACCGAGCTCAGCACAACCGAACGGGTAAGGATGGGTATCGGTGTCAGCTTCCAGAACCCCCCTGCCATCAGGGGCGTGAAACTCATGGACCTCCTCAAGGTTGAAAGTGGCCTTACAACCGAGGACGAGTTAACACCGGAGCTCATTGAACTTGCAAGGAAGATGAAATTTGATAAGAGCTTCCTTGAAAGGGATGTTAACCTTGGATTCTCAGGTGGTGAAGTTAAAAGGTCCGAGATACTCCAGTTACTCGCCCAGAAACCTGACTTCATAATGTTTGATGAGCCAGACTCAGGGGTGGATATAGAAAACGTTGAGCTCCTTGCAGAGGAGATAAATGTGCTTCTTGATAAGGACAAGAAGCCGGGTTTAAGGAGGAAATCAGGGCTCCTCATAACCCACCTAGGATACATACTGAACTTCGTGAATGCAGACACCGCCCATGTGCTCATGGATGGTAGAATTGCATGTTCAGGTAACCCTGATGAGATCATTGAAGATATAAGGAAGGATGGATTCAAGGGGTGTGTTGAATGCTGCGGGATACATTGAAGAAGGCTGAAAAGGCCAGGGACAAGAAGGCCCTTTATGGTGAGGACATTGACCTTGAAAGGTTCATAAAGGAGGAGGCAGGTGAACATGAAGAGGTCCCGAGGGCCAGGGAGGTTCCGAAGAAGGTCCAGGAGACCCTACTGAAGGTGGGTGTTGACCCTGAGGAGAGGGAAAGGGCAGGTACGTTCATACAGGTGGACCAGTCAGGTATCTGCACAACCTGCGCCTCTGAATCCATAGAGATAATGGGGATGAACGTCGCCCTCGACAGGTACAGCTGGTTGAAGGACTACATGTGGAAGGCCGTCGCTGTCGATACCGACAAGTACACCGCAACAACGGCCCTCAGGGAAGCTGAAGGTGAAATGGGGGGCTACTTCATAAGGTCCATGCCCGGTTCAAGGGAGGTCTTCCCTCTCCAGGCCTGCATGTTCATAGGTGATGAGAATGTCATGCAGACAGCCCACAACATCATAATAGCCGAGGAGAACTCTGAACTCCATATAATCACAGGATGCGCCACCGGCGAGGATGTGAGTTCAGCCCTCCATGTGGGTGTATCCGAGTTCTACCTTAAGAAGGGTGCCAAGATAACCTTCACCATGGTCCATAACTGGGCCGAACAGGTTGAGGTCCGGCCGAGGACGGGTATCATGGTGGGTGACGACGCCACCTACATAAATAACTATATACTGACAAGCCCCGTTAAGAGCATACAGTCCTATCCAACAGCCTACTGTACAGGTGAAAATTCAAGGGTCGTGTTCCAGTCAATCCTTGGTGGTCAGAAGGATTCTGTCCTGGATATGGGTTCAAGGGTCATCCTTGAGGGCAGGGGTTCAAGTGCTGAGATAGTTTCACGTGCGGTCTCCAAAGACGCCTCACAGATCTACTCAAGGGGTCACCTGGCAGGAAGGGTCCCTGAGGTAAAGGGTCACCTTGAATGCCATGGACTTGTACTCTCAGATGATTCAATGATCTACGCTGTCCCCGAGCTTGAGGGAAGTGCCACTGAACTTGAAATGTCCCATGAGGCGGCCGTTGGAAAGATAGCTGAGGAGGAAGTCATGTACCTCACATCAAGGGGGCTTACAGAGGATGAAGCAGCCTCAATGATAGTCCGTGGATTCCTGAGCATGGACATAACAGGACTGCCACCTGAACTGGCCGCTGAAACAAAGAGGATGCTTGACATGAGCCTTAAGGGAATGTAAAGAACATTCCTTTTATTTTAGAATTAGAACCTGAAAAAATTCTTTTTTTAATAAAATTAGATGTACCTGGTAAAGGGATCATTAACCTTTTAAATATGGTGGCCAGGTCTATTCTGAGATTATGATGAACTCACCAACCTTCTCTACCTTGCCGAAGGGCACCAGGAGGTAGTCGCCCTTCTTCTTCGCCCCCTTAACATTCACATTCCTTCCCTTCTCAACCTTTATGACAACATCGGTTATCTTGCCTGTCTTGTCATTGATTATGAGCTCCTCCAGCTCCCCGAGGATGCGGGCGTTGTTGGTGGCCACCTGGTAGCCCTTTATCTCACTCCAGTACTTTTCTTCCCCTTTAATCAGCTTCTTTTCTTCCATCATTCTCACCTAAAATTTCCTCAAGAATCCTCAAATCCCTGGGGGTATTTACATTAACAGCCAGTTCCAGTATGGAAGCCTCAAGGATCTTCTCGGTCTGTACTATGTTTCTACTCATTAATATATTTACCCCGCAGGGTACTAATCCATCCATCCATCCATTAACATCAATTCCATGCTTCCTGCAGAGCTCTTCAGGGACAGCCACGCACATGGCCGGCTCCTCCGAAGATGTGTACTCTGATATTATCCAGTCTATGGTTGAACCTGAAACAAGGGGGAGGTCTGCATTCATGATAAACAAGGGTTCAGCAGGGTGCCCTTCAAGCTTTTCAAGCACCTCCTGGAGGTCCTCAACGTATCCACGCCCCGAGGTCCTGATGACAGCGTACCCCTTATCTTTAACGTGCTTCTCTGTCTGTGGAGTGTTTGGACTGGTCACCACGGTTATATCCGTGATTTTATCTGCTGATTCAAGGTTTTCAAGGACGTGATCAATGAGGGGCCTTCCCAAAACCCTTATAAGTGGTTTTTCATTATCCATCTTCAGCCTGGTGCCCCTTCCACCGGCCATTACAAGCGCCCTCATCCCATCAGGTCCGCTTAACTTATGGTTAGCCAATTGGCAACCCCGCACCTTAATCATTCAATCCACTTATCTTCCTTGCGTGACTGGAGCTTTCTCCTCATGCCAAGGATGCATGGCCCGTTCTGTCTGCCTCCGATGGGTGTGTGGGGTGTCCCCATTGAGTTCATGCAACGTGCCATGACAGCAGCTCCCAGTGCAAGGGCATCCGATACAAAGATGCAGTCAGCGAATCTGTCCTTAACGTACTCGAGTATGAGTTTTGGCTTTGTACCTGTTATACCTGCTCTGCCTGTGACCCCGAGCACAGAGCCCTCCTCTATAACCTCCTCATCAAAGGCCTCATCTATGAGCCTTTTAACTATCATTGCACTCACATGGTCAAGGGTTGCGAAGAGGGCGTGTATACCATCCTCCTGGTATATTGTATGGCCTATCTCTGTGAGTTCAGGGAGTTTATCACCGTTCTTGCCTGCATCGCATCCTATGAGTGTTGTGCCTGCGGTGTAGGCCGCCTCTGTATCCACGGGGACCGTACCGAACCTTTTCCTGTTCACGGGTACCTTGCGGATGTCTATGATCTCCTCATGGATCATGGCAGCGTTTTCCTTCGCCTTCTTCCAGTTGGCGCCCTTCATGATTGATTTCTTGTAGAGGTCCAGTGCTGCGCCTCCCCTGCAGTCAACCATCTCGGTACCCCTTATAAGGGCGTCGGATATGGCACCGGCGAGTCCGCAGAAGTTGCCAACGGTCCTTGCGTAGGGTTCATCTGAATTAACTATACGGCCGGCGAGGGTTGTCCCGAAGTCAAGGGAAACACATGGGTTCCTGTAGTCAACGGTCGTCCACTTTGAGCCAAGCTTTATGCCGGCCGTTACAAGTTCCCCCTCCATCTCATTTGCAACAACCTCCCTGCCGGTTGGGGGTATCACGCTTGCAACCGCACCGTCAAAGATTACCCTGTCCAGGTAGGAGAAATCCCTGAGGCGTTCGGGTATGTTGTCTATGGACAGGGCCGGGGCCATCTTCCTGGGGGGTATCCCTGCCTTGAGGCAACCCTCTGCAAGGGCTATTATGAGTTTCCCCACCTCCTCAGGAGACCCGAAGCCTGCTGTAACACCGGTTGATCTTACAACAAAGTCAAGGTCCTTTTCGATGTCAACCTTCGCCCTTTTTACTGATTCAAGGATGGTGTCCCTTACAAGTTCGGATACTGATTCCTTTGTAAGTTCAACCCCCCAGACAGTCTTGCCGAAGACCTCCTCGCACTCCTTCGGGGGTCTTATGTCACGTGTCATCTTCACTGTCTTGTCGAGGAGGTAGCTGCGGCTCGTGTTGAAGTTGGTTGCTGTGAGTATGCACTTTGTTGTTGTGTTACCGAGTTCAACTGATGCCACGATGTAGTATACATCCGGGCGCATTGAGTAGCCGGATCCAACAGTTTTTTTTGTGAATGGCGCCGCTCTCGTATCTTCTATGGTTATGAATCTGCTTTTTGCAATTACCGGTTTGGGACCGAAGATTTTACTCAAAAATGACAAGTGATTACCCCCTTATTCAATGTAATATTGTATTCCAGGAAATAATATAAATCTTATGAATAGGCGCCGATAGAAAATAATAAAAGTTAACCCTTCCCTGTGGCTCTGTAGCCCCTGAAAATGGAAAAATAAAATGGTGAAGTGGTGAAGAAGAATCCCGCTGATAAATTTAAACTGTCCTTACCAGGTGTATGGTGCATGGGGCGTAGTGTACGACCTTCTCTGATACACTGCCAAGGAGGTGTTTGTCCACGAGGCTCTTACCTGTCCCCATTATGATCACATCAACAGCCTCCTCCTCTGCAAGTTTAACTATCTCATCTGCCGGGTCGCCCTCAAGCATAACACCCCTGAACTTGATGTTGGGGTTTCCAGAACCTGTAAGGGCCTTTTCCATGTCTCGGAGTATCTCCTTTCCGCGGGCTGTGAGTTCCCTGATCATCATCTCCTTAACCTTTTTAGGTGTCAGGAACGGGACCGAGGTGTCAACAACATAGAGGCAGATAACCTCGGCTTCTCTACCGTGCAGGAGGTCAAGTGTGTGCTCTATGAGTTCATCCATGTATTCGCCCATTGTTGGAACAAGAATTTTACGGTACATTTCAATCACGCCAGTACAAACAATCTCATTACAATATATGATATGTATACTGCAAGTAAAATAATTCCCCCGCTCCTTCTAAGTTTCATGCCCCCCTGTCTGATAAGGAGGACAAGGAGTACGGACACAAGGATCATCACCGGGGCGTCGAAGCTCAGTGACAGTGGTTCAACAGGGACCGGGTTTATCATGGCAGGTACCCCTATGCCTATGAGTATGTTGAAGGTGTTGCTTCCAAGTACTGTGCCTATTGAGAGTTCATGAAGTCCCTTAACAGCGGAGGATAGTGTAACAACAAGTTCAGGTATGCTTGTACCTATGGCGAGGGTGAAGAGCCCCATTATCATGGCAGGGATCCCTGCAATGTCTGCAAGTTCAACACCCGTGTATACAAGGATACGGCAGCCTATTACAAGACCCGTGAATCCAAGCACCGTAAGTCCAATCTTTTTAACATCAAGGGGTTCCTTCATCCTTTCATTTGAACTGTCCTTTGAATACGCCTTCTGGGCGTTTATAAGGCGCATGAGGTATACCAGGTAGACCACGACCATTATGACCGCTGCGACTTTTCCGATGCTTCCAAAGAACATGAAAAACAGTAGAACCAGTCCGGTTAGAATGGTTGCGCTGAAATCCCTTTTAAGTCCATCGGTGTTTGTTTCTATGACCCCGGCAACCACCGCGGAGATACCGAGTATCCCTGCAATGTTCCATATGTTTGATCCTATAACACACCCCACCCCTATATCCGTGCTTCCAGAGAGGGATGCTATGAGTGCTGATCCGAATTCAGGGAGTGATGTGCCGATTGCAGATGCTGTGACACCAAGTATAACCTCTGATATCCCGAAGGATGATCCAAGGTCCACGAGATTGTCTACAAATAAATCTGCTGATTTTATGACGATAATCAAAGAAGCTGCAAGGGCAGCTACCAGGATTAGTATTCTCTCAATCAAGGTACCACCGTTAAAGTTTATCCTGATGTTTCCACTGGATCACCAGATGAACCAGTATATTAATTGTGCATGGTCACTTAAAACCTTATCACGGAAGTATGTTGCCGTCTTCTCCTATTTAAATAATTTGTTAATATAAAAAATAAAATAAGTATTAAAACATGTTGGAAAAAAAATAAATTTTGGTTGCTCCTAGAGCAACTTGAAGAATGGGTGGTCCTCAACTGGCTCTGTGCCTATGTCCTTGGCTGCTTCACTTATGAATATGTCAGCCATTGCACAGGCAGGGAAGGCTATCCTTGCGTTTTCTATTGGACCGAAAAGGACGAAGTCACCACCGGCCATCTGCTGGATCAGGTTGGATCCAACGTCACAGACAGGCCAGGCCTCCTTGTGGTCCTTCTTGTATCCTCGGAGCCAGTCCCATGCTGATGGCACGTTGTGTATACCGCTACCAACAGGGTAACCCCATTTGCTCTTAACTGCGAAGGATGTCCTCACAGCAACACCTGCACCCTGACCGAGTGGTGTTACAGCAACGTCCATGAGGTACTTGTCAATACCGCAGTCGGCTGCCATTTCAAGGAGACCCTTGTCTATTGTGCCTGCACCGTCTTCCCATATGCCTATTTTACCCTCAACTGTTGGGTCCATTGGGTTGAAACCCAGGACAATTGAAGCTGAGAGTTTTGTGTCCTTAAGGGCTTCAAGTTCTGACTCATCGGCGGACATGTTAACTGAGTTGTAGATTGCCCTCTCCTCAAGGCCGACTTCACTGGCGTACTGTGCACCGGCGATCCTTGCCTCACCGGATGTTGAGTCTATGAAGAATGGTGCGTCTGTAACGTCACCCACAAATTCAAGGTACTTCACGATTGCCTCAGGTGTCTGACCGAAGGTCTGGACGATGTGAGGGTTTCCTGTGACGTCAGACATCTCTTCCTGGGTCTTTATGAGTTCCTCTGCCTTGTCCTTGTCAAAGACACCTGCCTTTTCATCATCGATGATACTGTGTCCACCATAAAATATTGTTCCAGCTAAAACAGTTGGGTACTCTCCTGGCTGACCACCAATTTTGGTTCCAGCTATATCCAGTACGATCTGTTCCTTATCAAACCTAAACATATGTAAACCTCCGAGTTATAGTCCGAATAGGGATCTTAAAAGTCCTCTTAACAATCCTGCAAACAGTATGTTGGTTACTGCAAGGATAATCAGACCTATCACAATACCGTATAAAATACCTATATCTCTACCGATCTGCTGTCCTATGCGCTGTGAATATTCGCCGACGGTGAACTCCACCTTCTCTTCGATTTCATCAAGTCTTTCGTTGGCCCTGTTGAATTCATCAGCAGAGACAAGTACGCGGGGTATTGTGGTTTTTTCTTCATCTGACATCAGATCACCCCTAACATGCTCATCATTGCAGGCACGCCGACAAGGAGTGCTGCCAGGAGGAAGCCGATGGCTATACCTGAAATCCTTGTGGCTATTAGACCTGCGAATAACCTGCCATCTCTACCGATGAGCTGGTTTCGGTATTTTATGTCCTCTACAACGTTCTTGATGCCACGTATGTTGGGTTTATTGGATAGTATAATCATCTGGAAACCTCCCTAGACCAGTAGAAGTATACCCAGTGTCAGGGTGAAGGCGAGGCCGATCATTATGCCCTGAACCTTACCTGAGTACATACCGGCGAACATTCTGTTGGTGGAACCTATCATCTTAACCTGTGTCTGGATGTTCCTCATCCTGGCCTCTATAAGGGCTGTTTCAGGAGCCACAGGTTTGACTTCCTCTCCCTCTTCTTCTTCTTCGCCGCCTTCTTCCACTTTTATAATCATTGCCTCTTCTTCGAATGCCCCTGGGTCCTTCTCGATGCACTCCTTGACCTTGGCCTTGATTGCGTCGGCGTCCTCAACGTCAATGAGGTTTACAATTTCCAGCTGTTTCTGGAACCTCTCAATACCCTCATCAGGTATGTTCTCTATGTATGGAATTGCACCGGTTGCACCGATGATGTTCCTTTTATCAGGGTCAACACCGTTCTGGTGGAGGGCCTCTATACTCTGACCTGTTATGTGGCCCTGGACCTCTGAACCGCATAGAATGAGGAACCTGATGTTGGGGTTTGATATGAGGTTGGCGATCATCTTTTCAATACCGAGGTTCTCTGTTTTGCATGGCCCTGCGATTGCAGCGCCTGCTTCTACTGGAACGTCCTCTATGTGTGAGGCAAGGGTGGTGGCAGCCACTGGACTTTCAGGGTCCCCTACAATGTAGTCCCCGTTAACCACGGGCCATCCTTCAGCAGGTGATTTCTTTTCAACCACTCATAACACCTCCTATAAGAGCACGGCAAACATGATGATCAGACCAAGAATGAACCCATAGACCATGTTTGTGAGTTTACCTGCTGTGAGATAAACACCTTCCCTTCCAGGGTAGGAACCCTCGGAAACGGTTGTTGGGTCCAGTGAGTTAATCAGATCATCTGCTGTAGCCTCTAGTGCAGCTATCTGTTCGTTTATTTCATCCATGGATAATATTATAACTTCTCTTCCAAGAGAAGCCCCTATCATACCGGTGGATGGATCAAGGGTCAGGTTGTATTCCGGTACTATCTTAACTATTGGTAGCATTTCCATTTTGGAGCCTCCTACTGCTCTTCCTCCTTAGGCCAGAGACCTGACCATTTCACAGATGCGGCTTCCTCGAAGGATGCTTCTATGAATGACTTTATAGCAACAACCCATGCGAGTGCACCCACCAGTGAAACCAGCCACCAGCCAGGGTTCAAGCCTATTCCAAGGAGCCCTACAATGGCCATTGAGAGGAAACCTGTTGAGGCTGCCAGTTTAAGTGTCCTGGTCTGGTTCTCGTTTGGACCTAGACATGCGTTGAATGGGTGCTGGATTGCCATTGTGTTGAGTATGAAGAGCAGGCCTATGAACCCTGTTGATATGACTGATGTGAGCATTGCCTGCATTGTGTAGCTTCCGGCTATGGCTGCTGAGAATCCAAGGACTGAAAGTGCAGCCGCACCTGATATTTCAGCCGTGCACTTCTCGAGTATCGGAATTTTCATCTTAACTATCCTTTTACCCAGCACAGCCACCACGATACCCAGTATCATGGCAAGTACAAATCCAACCACTGGCACTGCTATTGCAGGCACCACAAAGACTGATGCGAGTCCAGCGACGGCACCCACTATACCTATTGCAAGGGACATGTAGCCTATTGATGGCACACCCGTACCGAGACCGTAACTTGCAACCCTCCTTATGGCGTCTGCACCCCATACTATTGCGCAGACTGCCCCGAGGGAGGCTAGTACAGGGCCTATTACAGGGTTAAATGCAGATAAATAGATCCCTGCAAGTCCGCCGATTATTCCAAGGGCCATCAGGTTTGTTTCAGGTATGGCTGCGCCGGCCGGTCCTCCTGCTGCTACTGACATTAGAAGACACCTCCATATACCAGTAATGTTGAAAGAGCGCCTGCAACAATGGAGGCTATAAGACAGGCCACTATTCCACGCCCTATCCTCTTGAATTTAGGATCATGGAAACCTTCAATTGTACCTCCAATGTTATATGATGCAATTACCGCGTTTATGAAGAATATGCCCACGGCAAAGATCGCTGCAACACCTGCAGCCCCCATTGCACCATATGACAGGGTCTTAAGGGCCTCGTTCAGTGCCCAGTAGATCAGTCCACCGCCTATTCCACCAAGGGCCCCTCCGATTATACCGCTCACAAAGCAGACTGTTGGGAGGCCGTGCCCCTCGGTACCAGGGGTGACGTATTTTTCCTGCTCCATCTTTGTTATCGGGTCAACAGCCACCTTTGCAGATACAGGGATCGTGCCAACACCAAAGACGTAGATAAGGTTACCCACAAGCATGGTGATACCGATCATGAGCATTGAACCAACAGCCCCTGCAGCCATTATGAGTAGAGGGGGCTGGCCTGTCATTGCTGCGGCGGTTATGAGTCCTGTTAGACCTGCACCTGCAGCAAGCATAGCTGTACCGGTACCCACACCTGTTGCTGTTGCCATAGCTGCCGGCGCACCACCCACAGGTACGAAGTGTACACCTCCACCTATGAGTACTCCTCCAGCGGTTATAGCTCCTATCAGTAGTAATGGATCCATCTATTCATCCTCCTTGTATGGTCCATATGTGTTTCTTGCAAAGACTTCAAGCCTGTTGTTGAGGATTATCAGTAACAAGACTATGATGAGACCTGATATTATTCCGCCGGTTATACCGAAGACTATCGTGTTCCAAAAGCTCAGGAATACTATTGCTCCGAATGCAAAGCCTGTTAATGGTCCTCCGTACTTTGCACAGAAGTGAGCTACGTCCATTGAGTTCCTGGCTCCAAGCTCTGCCTTTGTTGTTATGTCACCGTGAATCGCAACAGGTATACCTCCACCGAAGGGGTACTGCTGGTACTCCCTCTCAGCACCGTAGTGGATGTCCCCTGTTGATGAACCTATTGCACCGATGGTTATACCCCAGAGCACTGCAAGAAGTGGCAGCGGGAATGGGTGTCCAAAGCCAGGGATCGGTAGTGTCATGAGGTAGGATAATCCCACGATACAGAATGTCACAATAAATCCATGCCCTGCTATCGGGCCTAAGTGCTGAACCAGCATGTCCATGAAGAGTGGCTGGTTGAACTGGGACTGGCTTACTATTCGTCCCATGTGGGATGTTACAGCGTAGGTTGTGTGCACCATCGCAGCGATCACTGAACCAACTGCAATAGCCATTATTACAGGTAGCTGCATTGAGTTTAGAAGCACGTATGCAACTGAACCAGCAATTCCGCACCAGGTACCGTATGCAACGGGTTCCCCTGACACGGCCTTGTTGATTATACGGTGCAGGTGCCCCATCTGTGGTGCCAGCTGAACCTGTGAGTTAGGGTTACTCTGGGATCCTACGTCGGACTCTAAGTCCTCTGCGGCTCCTGCTATGGTTGCAGCTGCACCCATGAGAGCTACAACACCTAAACCTGTTATCATAGGGTCCATATTTCTTCCTCCTTTTATTTTTTAGATAAAAAAAATTAGGTGCATTACACTTAAAAAGTTTACGTGTAATGCACCTTCGTTAATCTACTTTGCAGGTGTTATAAGTGCCCTTTCACCTGCCGGTTCGAACTCTCGTAGAGCACCTTTGGCGAACTCGCCACGGACGTTTGTGAAGTCGAAGACGAGGTTGTCGTCTGCGAAGGCTATCTTCACAAGCGGGTTGAACACGAAGGCGTCTCCACGGGCAGCGTGCGGTGCCTGTGATATACCTGCGTATTCACCCTGGTGGCCCACGTTCATGGCGTAGTTTGGATAGTTAGGTCCACGAAGCTCCAGTGGCAGTCCCTCGTCGCCCCTTATTGAGAAGACGTTGGATGCACCGCACTGGTCCTGCAGGTCGTAACCATAGAATCCAAGCCTGGAGTGCTGTTCCTTGTGGAGGTACATTGAAAGGTACCATCCACTCAGACCTGTCTGGGCGTTTCCTGTTGCAAATGCTGTTGAACATCCAGCTGCGGCTGCAACTACGGCTGCCCTCTGGGATCCTCCGAACTGGTCCTCCAGGAGTGCTGGGTATTCTTCGTACTGTTCAAGTCCGTAGAACGTGACCTCAGTTGCAATATCAAGGACCGTGTCCATGGTGTTCGGTGCCTCACAGAGTCCATATTTGTCTTCCACGTACTCCTTACCGAAGTAGGTGAAGTCATCCAGAATGTTATCTGTGTAGGCTGCTGTTGCGTACTGGGTGAATCCAACACCACCTGACATGTAGGATCCTAGCCAGATCTGGTCATAGAGCATTGCACCGGTTGCAACCACGTCAAGGCTTACGCGGACAGGGTCATCGTAGTTGACTCTTGAGCTCTGACAGATGTCTGCCAGGTAACCGAATGGTACACCACCAGGTTCGTTTTCACCCCTTGCACGTCTCACAGGTAGATAGGTACCCATGTGAATGACTTCGGCGTGTTTTGCAGCGTATGCGAAGTCACCTGTTGCGGCTTCACCTGCTGCCTGTTTGTAGGCTGAAATCATTGACATACCGATCTGCATGGCAGACCATCGTGAGGTTGTTGCACCATCACATGTCCTTGAGACTATGGTTGGGATCCTGACAACTTGCCAGATTCCGTCTCCGACCTCTGCCTTGAGGGTTTCTGCCTGGTCTTCTGGGAACTGTTTGTTGATGTCTATGACGAATGCAGGGTCGATTTCGTCTGCTATTTCATCGTTACCCGTGAATACCTTGACGTAACTGTCTGCCACCAGTGCTGGGTGGGTTTCCACCATGTGTTCCTGGACAACGGCTGCACCTGGCATTGCGTGGTTCACTGTTTCAAGGTAGTGGGTTATTGTCTCTGGTGTGACCTCTTTACCCAGCCTCTTTTCTATAACGGCGTGGGCATGGTTTAAACCGACTATAACGGTCCTTCTTATGTCGTCCCACAGCTGCTGCATTGCAGCGTTGTTGACGAAGTGTAGGTCGTCACCTTCAACATAGGTGTCAGTTGTTGAAACCTGGTAGGGCATGAGCACCCTCTGACCAAGAGGGGTACCTATGTCAGGGTTGTACTGTGGGATTCCTCTTTTTTCAGCCACTTCTTTACCAGCATTCACAAACTCGGTTTTCCTTTCGGACTGTTTCCAGCCTCCAAGTGTGTAAAATGTGGTTTTCTTCTCTTCAGGGGATTCTTCAAATTTTTTCTTTAATGCATTTATAAACAATTTGTCAGCCATAATCTACACCTCCCCCGGATTATTCTGGGTTGTACCCTCCTTGTGATCTTAAAACGTGGATTCTCTGCATGATCTCCACGGCTTCTACGTCGTCACGGTAGGCTTCACCATCCACGCGGTAGATGGTTGTTTTGTTCATGAGGGTTTCTTCATCCAGTGGTTCACCAAGGTCCACGGGTTCGTCCAGTTCGTCACCGATCTGGTTTTTGACCATTTCGACCTTTCCTGTGTCCTTGTTGTAGATCTGTCTTCTGAGCATGTCGAACATCATACCGTCTTCGTCGAGACGGAGTGAGTGTCCGTGGACGGATTTACCCCTGACACCGGATCTTGCAGGGTCGAAGAACTCTGTTTCAAGGAGTTCCTTTGAGACCTTTTCAAGGTCCCTTTCCCTTGTTTCTATGATCTGACGTCCTGAAAGGGTACCTGCGTCTGCACCCCTGTACCTGCAGAGGTATGCCCTTGATCGTACGTATGGCTGTGCAGGGGCGAAGTACATTGAGTCTGTGAACTGTATGTACCTGACCCTGTCACCGGCCTTTGCACCGTCTATGGGTTCCACCATTTCTCTTATTGCATCTTCTGGTTCATCCATTTCTTCCAGTGGTGGGTGAACGCTTGGATATTCTTCCCCTGGGGCCCTGTGACCCAGAATCTTCACTACATCCTCATCTGAGATTTCTCTCAGTTTTTCAAGCTCATATTCAGGGTTACAGAAATTCCTTCTGTTCTGAGCAACCTTACTTGTTCCGGGATAGTATTGTGCCATATCATGCACCTCCTAATGCTAACTTAACCTTCCTTATAATCTCATCCAGTTTTTCCTGGGGACATGTTTCTCCTCTAATGACTCCACTCACAATGTCAACGATGGTGCCCCTGGTCCTTGGTTCATCCGGCATGACTGCCCTTGTCTTAACACCTATCCTTGCAAAGTCCTCGAAGTCCACAGGGTATTCACATATTATTATACATGGCCTGTCAACGTTCCTGAGTATCAGGCGTGCCTTGTAGGTGATGTGGTTCCTGACTCCACCGAGGTGCACAACAAGTAACCTGTGCCTCTTCATCTGCTCTATTTCACTGGGTGTGAGACCAAAGAGGCTCCCAGATCCGGCGCTTGGAGCGTCCTGCGGGACCCCTGCGCCTGCATTGAGAACTAGCGTGCTGGTCATTATGTTGGCTTCCCTCAGGGCAAATGTTATCTCGCATACAGGTTTCGTTATGTGGCGTCTGCCAGGTGACATTGCAACTGCCAGAACCTCGCTTCCGCACTGGGCAAAGGTGCCTCTCTGGGCGATTCCTCCTCCTTCACCCATACCCATTGTTTCCCTGCAGTCAACTACGTGAGTGCACTTTCCGATCATCTAATGCTCCTTCTTCCTTTTTATTATCGTGGCCCTTTCACTGAGCCTTGCGTTCTGATCTGTGAGACCGATGAGCTCGTCTGGAATCTCATCGAGGTCTTCACCGTATTTTATTTCATCCGTGACGGTTTTCTGTGTTCTTATGTACTTTCCAGGAGTCACATCGTATCCGAAGGGCAGGAGATCCTCACAAACCCTCTTGATGTCTGTTATTGTATCCTCGTCTTCTATTTCAAGGAGTACACGACCTGTTTTCACCTGAAGTTCGAATTTCTGGCCCTTAACGCTTATTATACGTCTGTCCGGGTGGTCTCCAGGCGGTAGTCTCTGTCCGTGTATCACCATTCTCTTTACACCGTTGATGTCCTCAAGGCGGTTAAGGAGTCTTTCGGTGGTGTCGGCCCCTAGAAGCCTGTGAGGAAATATCTGAACGTCCATTGATTTTTTGCCCCCAGATTTGAGAGATTATTTAAATTTCGTTTTTAATTTCAGCTGCTGCCTCCACAACATATTTGAGTGGTTCTCGGAACTCGTCAACCTGGCTGAATACTTCTTTTATGAGTCCAGAGGTTGCTTCTGGTGAGAACATCTGGGTTCCTGCATCAAGTGCCATTGCAGCTGCCACACATGGTATGGCGAATCCCTTACTGTGCCTTGTGACGATGTGGTTTCCGTTGAAGATACCTGGTCCACCACCACCGTAGATGGAGTGGCTGAAGAATGAAAATCCTACAGCTGTACCTTCTACCTTACCGAAGTCAACGCTTGGAAGTCCTGTTTCGAATTCAATGAGGTCGTTGTAGTATAGCAGTGTTGATGATACACCCTGGGCTGCCCTTGCAGCACCCTGGTTCACCATTGTTGCTGCCATGAGACCTGCTGCTGCGTATGCGTTCCACATTGCAAGGTCATCTGTTCCGTAGACCTTGTAGTCTGTCAGTTCCTTCTCAACCTTTATGACACCGTCTTCAAGAGCCCTTTCCACGAGGTCTGCAATGACTGAGCCCACTGTACCTTCCTTACCGTTGGCCTTGACAAGGTCGAACACCAGGTTGTCTGCGTTCATACCCTGGTATGCAAGTCCAAGGAGGTGCATCCTTTCAAATGCTCCTACAGCGTCACCCATCTCGAACATTGCTGTCTGTTCAAGTATTGTTGACAGGGCGGCTGCCTGGAGTGTGTTTTTGAGTGTGGTGGCAACCACATGGTTTACCATGATGTTCCTGAGCGCATATCCCGGGCCTTCCAGTTTCTGTGGAATGTCCAGCATTGTTGCTATGTTTGCCCCCATGTACTCTACAGACTGTGGGTATCTTCCCAGAACGGCTGCTTTAACCATGTTAGCATCGTACATGCTAACATCGAATTCGTTGATTATGGCCTGGACAAATGCTGTGGCGGTTACGAGTGGTGCTGCAGAGTATTCTGCTGCAACATCGAACCTTGCACTTGGGACCTGTACGAGAGCCCTTTTACCTCCACCAAGGAGTTCGACTTTTGTGTCGTCGTCCTCGGTCACCTGTATCATTTCCTTTGCAGCGGCTGCTATTGACTCGGCGTTCCCGACTATGTCGAGGTCGAGTTCACGGCCCATTATTTTACATGCAGGTCCGCCGACCTTTGCTGTCTTCAGGGCGTTTTCTATACCTTCCAGGTTCACAGCCACTGTCCTTTTTATCCCCTGTACAATGCTCTTAATGGCGGGGTTCCTTAATGGACTTAGAGCTTCTAATGGCACCTGTTCTTCGACGAGGTTGCCTCTGTCGTCGTACAAGTCGACCTTATCCTCAAACTTCGCCATTTTTTCCCTCCTAACAATCAGTTCTGTATACCAGATATCCGGGACCCCCCTTTAAAATTCAGGAAGACCCCTGGAAGGTGCCTTAACACCGGTTCCAGTATACGGAGTATATTTAACTTGATTATAATTAATTAAGATTTCTTTCTGAATCAAGTCGAAAGATTTATATGTATCCCCAGATTTTCTCTGGCTTTTCTGGATTTTTTATAAAAAATTCCTGATTTTTATGATCATGGAGTCATGGAGTATTACCGTCATAAGTTATATTTACCGCACATCATAGAATATCATCCTATGCAGATAATAGCTGATTTGGGCGGTGTGCCTGGAAGGGACTGCAGGGGTTTCTGCAGGTACTGTTACTTCAGGAAGGTGGGGGAATTCAAGCCCTTCGGTTGCAGGAACTGCTCCCCTGGCAGGGTAGGGTGTGATACCTGCGGATCAGAGGTTGCAGAGAGGGGTAAGGAATTCATACCCCCATTTATCGTCATGGGAAACGTCCAGACAAGCCTCATGATGGGAAACTTCACTGACAGGGACCTAAAGATAAACATCAGCGGGGGAGGCGACGTGAGCTGCTACCCGCACCTGGAGGAACTGACGGCGGGCCTCAGGGAATTCGGTATTCCGATTCACCTGGGCTACACCAGCGGTAAGGGAATCGATAACCATGAGATCGCATCCACACTCATAAATAACGGTGTTGATGAGGTGACCTTCACGGTTTTCTCGGCTAACCCATCCCTGAGGAAGGAATGGATGAGGGATAAAAATGCTGAAGAAGCCCTTAAATCCCTTAAAATATTCTGCGAATCCTGTGAGGTCCATGCAGCCTCGGTAATCATACCCGGGGTCAACGATGGGGAGGACCTCCTTGAGACCTGCGCCAGACTTGAGGAGTGGGGTGCCCAGGGATTCATAATGATGCGCTTTGCAAATTATGAACATCAGGGCCTTATCCTTGGGAATGAACCCATCATTGATGGCGTGGAGCCCCACAGTGTCGCTGAATTTGAGGAACTTGTAAGGAGGATTGACAGAGAATTCAATCTGAGGGTTACAGGCACCCCTGTCTGCGACCCCGTGAACGGAACCCCCTTTGTACTTGCAGCAGATTCAAGCCGCGAGTACCTTGAAATTCTCCCTGAAATCACCGGTGAGGCCACCATAATCACCGGTTCAATTGCCGCACCCTACATCGAGAGGATAATCAGAAACCTCAATGCCTCTGACCTTGTGAATGTCATCGGTGTTGATAAGGACATAGCCTGCCTCATAACCCTCAGGGACCTTGAGGCCGTTGACACCTCCAGGCTCAGGGACACCGTTATAATACCTGGAAGGGCCTTCGTGCATGAGATGGATGCCCGGAGGGTTCTGAGTCGTGATGGTGTTGACAGGATAGTTGTCAGGGGCCCTGACCGTCTCACCGTGGATGGGGAGATGAGCGGCACCCTCTCAGAATATGAAGTTATTGAGAGGGAGATGGAGGCATTCTATGAACTCATACAGGCCATAAACTTCTTCGGTGCTTCCAGATGAGTCATGTGACCGTTGTAACACCTGAACACTATAATTATGGTTCCATGGTCATTGCAGGAGTTCTGAGGGACCTTGGACACCATGTTGAAATAAGGAAGGGATTTGAGGGTGTCGGTTCTGAGGTTGTTTTTATAAGTCTGCAGTCAACCATCCACCTCTTGAGGTACCGGGAGATCATCAACCGGATGGAGGGGTTCAGGGTTGTTGGTGGTCCCGTGAGCATAGACCCTGAAATGGTCTTCAGGTACCTTGACGTGGACCTTGTTATCCAGGGTGAGGGTGAGGACAAGGTTGAAGGGGTGATGGAGCTTGCAGCTGGAAGATGCAGACCTGAGGATGTCCCGGGTGCTGCCTTCCGATCAGGGGATGGTGTTTTCATGAACCCGACGTCCCCCTGTCCCTCCATGGGGAGGCCCCTACCCCTTGTCCCGAGGGACATAGGCAGAGAAAACATAAGGGGTGCCAGCGTCTACATTGAAACCCACAGGGGCTGCCCCGGTAACTGCACCTTCTGCCAGGTCCCTGAATTCTTCGGGAGAAATGTCAGGAGCCGCCCTGTGGAGGATATTGTTGCCGAGGTAAGGGAATTCAGAAAGTCAGGGGCTAGGAGATTTGCAATAAGCGGGGGTACAGGCACTCTCTATGGCAGCAGCAAGTTCAGGGGTATTGACGGGGAGGCCTTCAGGACCCTCCTCAGGGGTATAAGTGAGGTTACCGGGAGGCGGAACCTTACTGTGCCTGATATAAGGGTGGACATGGTGAACCCTGAGGTCCTTGAGGCGATTTCAGAGTACACCAACGGATGGGTATTCTACGGTATCGAGTCAGGGAGCAGGAGGATTCTGAGGAGGATGAAGAAGGGTATAAGCCCTGACCAGGTAGTTGATGCCGTTGAACTTGCAAGGGAATACGGCCTTAAGGTTGCAGGATCATTCATCGTTGGTTACCCCTCTGAAGAGGAGGATGACTACCGGGAGACCCTTGAACTTGCAGATGAACTCATGCTTGATGACTACTTTGTGAGTATTGCAGAGCCCCTTCCAGGCACCGAACTGGGTGAAGAGGTGGTTGATCTTCCTCCAGAGGAAAACCCAGTGTTCATGAAGTCTGAGAACAGGCGCTTTGAGAGTGTTGCTGAGGAGAGGGCCTTCAATCTTCTACTTGAATCCTATGTATTCAGGAGCGTGCCTGTTCCGGTGACATCCCAGCTCCTTAAATCCATCTTTGATGAGGTCCGCAGTCAGCAGGAGCATATAAAAACCGTTACAGGGATGCTTCAGGACATTGGGTGAAACACTAACTATCTGAACCTTGCCCTTCCGCAAATTTTGTGGATGCATTTATTATAACCTCTTTGAGGGATGAGCCTTCCGGTTGTGCTGTTCCAAGGAGGGAGTCTGAAAATACATATCCCGGCCCTTCAGATAGTTTTTCAACCACTAAAACATCTATGTTCCTCTTTTTTAGTGCTTCAGCTGTTTTTATTCCTTTCTTTTTCTCAAGAGATCTTGCAGGATTCTCCAGTATCTTATAATCAATTATATCGCCATTGCGGGTTCTTGCAATTATGAAAAAGGCTGCCCTTCCAAAATGAGGGCTGATCTTTGAATCAAGTCCCCTGTTATCTTCAATGGGTACTGCTACAACTATTTCATCCTTTTTTAATGTTTCTGGCTGGATTATCAGATGGTCAATGGATGGTAATACCCTTTTAACTTCAGAGTTTATCCTAGAGATCATGCCCTCAATTTTATCTGCCGACAGGCTCCTTTCAATTTCAATGTGGATTTCTCCAAAAAGGTAGGGTCCTGATCTTCTTATTCGAATTGCATGGACTCCCTCAACTCCCTTTACAGATAAAACCGTTTTTCTTAAGAGTTCCAGAGAATCCCTGTCAATACATGCATCAAGAAGCACCAGAAGATTATATTTTGTAAGGGTACTGCCGACATATACTATTATTACTGCGATGATCATCCCTGCAAATCCCTGAAAACCATGAAGTCCAATGTACTCTCCAATTATTCCCGTGAAAACGAGTGCTGAAGATACTACATCAATATAGCTGTGCTTCCCATCGTTTATAAGAGCTGTTGAACCAATTTTTTCCCCCACCCTTTCCTTATAAACTGCAACGGCATAGGATACTGCAATTGCTATTAAACTTACAAAGGCTTATGGCGGCCATGGACACCGCTGGAGGCGGATCCATCAGGTAGATAAGAGAATCCCATCCTATTTCAAGTCCCGTAATAATTATTATCACTGAAACAAGAAGGGAAGCCAGGGTTTCAATCCTGTAGTATCCATATGGAAAGAGTTCGTCGGGTTTCCTCTGTGATAGCCTTAAACCTATGAAGACAGCGGCTGATGAAAACACATCTGCAAAGGAATGCAGAGCATCGGCTATAAGAGCTATATTCCCTGATAGATAACCTATAATTCCTTTTATTAGCATCAAAACTATGTTTGAAATTATGGAGTATTTTGAAGCGGTTTCACCCTCTTTAATATTCACTCCGCTGTTATGTGGCATATCAACACCGTTATCTATCTATCCAGATTCACATCTGCCATACTCCCTGCAAGTGAATCGGATCCTGTTTCTCTGCCATTGGAATAAAATATGGCTTTTAAAGCCCCATGTTTAACATCAGATTGTCGGTTATCTCCATGAAGACTTCTTTAAGGTCAGGGTTGTGCAGGACAGGAGGGGTGCCGTTGACCAGAGCGTCCATGAAGGTCACTTCATATGGTATTTTACCGATGATCGGGATTCTGTTTTTTGCTGCGAATTCTTCAAATCTGGCTGTAATATGTTTATTTATATCCCATTTATTGATTATCATGCTATGCCGAATCCCAAAATGTCTTACAAGTTGAAGTGCTCGTTTAAAGTCATTTAAAGCTGCCTTCGTGGGCTCAGTTACTATAACTGTATGGTTAACGCCTTTAACTGAAGATACAACAGGACATCCGATGCCTGCAGCAGCATCCAGGAGTGAAATCTCCGCACCCTCCACTTCACCGATTTCAAGGGTCATTTTCCTAACAGCGTCCACGATTTTTCCAGAGCCCCTTTCACCAATTTTCAGGTGCCCTGAAACTATCCTGAAACCATAATTCGATGTGAAAGTGCAAACCTTTCCTGTGTCCACCGCTCTGACTTCTATTGCTCTATCCGGACATATGTATTCACACGCACCACAGCCTTCACAGATCAGTTCATTTATTTCAGGTGTTGATGTCTCAGAGTTCCATTTTATTGCATTGAATCTGCATACATTTACACACTTCCTTCTTGATTTGCAGTGTTCAGCCATGAAGAATGCCTTTTCAGAAGCCCTTATGGTTTCACATATCCTGTCTCCTGTGAATCCCAGAACAAGCTCCAGATTGGGTGCGTCCACATCACAGTCTCCCAGAATGATTTCCATCCTATCAGCAAGTAAGACAGCCATTGATGCTACTATGCTGCTCTTCCCAACACCGCCCTTACCTGAGAGAACACATATCTCCTGCACATTAGCCCCTCCTGGATTCAAGTAACCTGCCAACATCCTCTATCCCTGAAAGTTTAAATGGTTTTCCATCTGAGTAAGCCTTCAAAACATCCTCAGAATAGGGTATTTGGGCAACAAGTGGACTTGAACTTTCTTTGGAGACATCAAACACCGTATCAGCATTACCCATGCCTGCACGGTTGAGTATGATATTTGAATCTATACCCAGTTTGTTCAGAAGTTTCAGGATTAATTTCAGGTCATGGGCCCCGAAGGGGGTTGGTTCCGTGACGGCAAATGCCATCTGAACGTCCAGAAGAGCATGTATCACATTACAGTGCACTCCTGCCGGGGTGTCAATGATAATGAAATCCACATCACTGTAACTTCCTGCATTTTTTATAAGTGAATCCACCACTGCTGCGCTGGTCACCGTATCCACCGCTGTCTCACCAGAAAGTAACCTGAAATTTTCAGAAACTTTGCCTTCATATATTGACCCTATAATCTTCTCTACAGGGTTTATGGCATCATTTCTGCATGCGATGATGCATGTTCCACATCCATTACACCTGTCTTCAATAAAAATAGGGTGCCTGCCCTCCACGAATACTATTGCATTTTCTCTACATATCTCTGAACATTTACCGCACATGATGCACCTTGAAAAATCAGGGGACGGCACCTGAATAGTTACGTCACATCTCTTTTCCCTCTGGACTGATAAAATTATATGATCATCTGGACACTCAACGTCTGCATCCACAAGCAGAACCCTGAACTTCTCAGCAAGGAGCAGTGCAAGGGAACACGCTATAGTTGATTTTCCAGTGCCGCCTTTCCCACCAGTTACCGCTACTCTTAATGGTTTATTATTCATGGAAACACCTGCATAGGAAACATTTGCGGCAGGACAATCTGCCATCTAATCGACTCAAAGAATCATATCCTGTGGAACTGGCGGTTCAGCGAACTCTTCTACCCATTCCTCCCTGGGCATTGGCCGGTGATTTTATCTCCTCCAGCTTTCCCTCCTTAAAGAGCATGAGATTTTCCTCAACCGACCCCTCAGTTGCCTTATAAATCTTTATGTCAAGTTTATTCAGAATCTCGAATGCATTCGGCCCCGTTGAAAATGATATCAGCGCATCCACACCCTCATTTGCAAGTAGCTGGGCCGTCTTTATACCTGCACCTCCTGACTGTAATGCAGAAGAATTTTCAATGACCTCTGAAGACGTTATCTCTTTATCTTTCATATCCACAAGAACAAAGAAGGGCGCCCTTCCAAAAAATCTGCTAATCTCTGATTTGATATCTTCCCCAGAAGATGCAATGGCTATTTTCATAATTAACACCTCATCTATCCTTTAAGCTTTCCTTTAAATTTTTTAAAGATCTTCCTTATCTCAGAATGAATTGATTCGGGCGGTGTATCTGCAGCTGTCATCCCTGTGTCAAATGGAACTTCGCCCAGGAAAGGGAGGTTAAACTTCTCTGCAAGATATTTTCCACCCTCCTTGCCAAACAGGAATATTTTCTCTCCACATGAGGGGCACATGAGATATGACATGTTCTCAACTATCCCCAGGACGGGTATCTTCAGGTGTTTAACCATGTTAACACATTTTTCAACATCATGGATTGCAAACTCATGGGGTGTTGTGACAATAACCACACCATCAATAGACGGAATTGACTGCAGCACCGTAAGGGGCTCGTCACCCGTTCCAGGAGGGTTGTCCACCATTAAAACATCAATTTCATCCCAGTTAACATCTGAAAGAAGCTGCCTTATGGCTCCTGTCTTTTTTGGTCCTCTCCATATCACCGGTGTATCCTTTGATGGGAGGAAAAACTCTATTGACAGTACACTGACCCCTGAAGGTGTTACTATGGGGTTTATCCTGTTTGCTGTTAGGGTAACCTCTGGGTCATGAACCTGCATCATCTCCGGGATGTCTGGACCATGTATATCTGCATCCAGTACACATAACCTGTAACCATCCCTGTTGAATTCTTCAGCAAGCTTCACTGTGACTGTGGACTTCCCGACGCCGCCCTTGCCGCTCATAACCACGATCTTATGTTTTATATTGGAAAGTGCCCTTGCTATTTCCACATCCTGTTTCATGATTGCAAGTTTTTGAGCATCTTCCTTATTCATTCTGCAACCCTCTAATCTTTCCTGCATGGGTTCTCAGCGCCGCTTTTAAGCTCCCCTTTTTTAAAGCTTTCAAGTACCTCTGCTATGGTTCCTCTGGCGCCTGTTAGAACATCAACTCCATGGTTGCTAAGAACCTGCACAGCCTTTGATCCAAGATTTGCACATAATAGAAGATCTACACCTGCAGCAAGAATGATCTCAGCTGGTGTTAGCCGACCTCCACCATGTTTTCCATTAATTTTTATTATTTCCAGTTTCTGTGTTTCATCATCATAAAAAGCAAATAGGGGCGTTTTGCCGAAATGTTCTGAAATCCGTGAATCCATGCCCCTATCTTCTATCACTGGTAGACATATTCTCATTTATTTACACTCCATTCCTCAATCAGAGCCGCACATCGGGGCTCCGCATTTTGGACACTTTTCTGTTCTGCATGGTATGCCTGGTGTCTTGGGTGCTTCGTATCCGCATTCAATGCATTTACATACGCGTGGTGCCCCGCGTCCAGCTCCAAATCCCCTTCCGGGACCTCTACCAGCACGTGGTAGTGTGTCTGCTGATACGGAAGTTATATTTTCTGATCCGCAGTCAGGACATTTTTCATAGCTTTTTCCTGGTGATATCCATTCAAACTGGCAGTCCATGCATTTGTATCTTCTTCTATCCATAATATAATCACCTCCTTTCAGTATTATTGGTCTGCCCTCGACCAGTGCCTCTGCAACTTTGCTTCTTGCTGATTTCAGGGCCCTGTGGAATGTTGGCTGGGATATGCCCATGATTTCAGCTGCTTTCTTCTGCTGGATACCATGGTAGTCCCTGAGCCTTATGGCTTCAAATTCATCCAGGGTTATTTCAATCCTCGCACATGACCCTGAAGATTCCGGTGAGAATGAAGCCACCTGTGGTTCTCCTAAAATTCTTCTGCGTCTTCTTGGCCTAGGCATGTTTTGAATATATATTCAAAACTCCTATTTAAATGTACCGGTTACGGAACCCTCACCAGAAAACCAGATCAGAGGTCAGTCCATGGGTACAATATCCAGCACCGCAACCTCACATGATGATCCAATACGCACCGGAGGCCCCCATGTACCCGTACCCTCCGAAACAAAAAGAAACCCAGCAGAATCCCGGTAAAGACCAGATAGGTGGGGGAACATCAATCCAACAAGAAGGTTGAAGGGATAGAACTGGCCGCCATGGGTGTGCCCCGAAAGCTGCAGGTCAACGCCCCTCTCCCTAGCATATTCCCAGTCAACCGGGAGGTGGTGTAAAAGTACAAGGGGCTCCTCAGGGTCAAAGTCAAGGGCATCGAGGAGGGCCGGGAGGGAGTGCCTGGCCATGGAATACCCCACACCCGCAATCTGCACACCCCTGAACTCAACAACAGACTGGTCAATACACCTTATACCTGTATCAGATATTATGGACCTGAAGTCACCGGCATAGGTGTCATGGTTCCCTGAAACAAAGAATACCGGTGCATTCACATCAAGTTCGGATAATATGGATGAATCAACCGGTCTCGAGCCATCAATAAGGTCCCCTGTTATGAGGACAGCGTCGGGTTCCAGTTCATTCACGGCCCTGGCAACCCTCCTGAGAAACCCGCCGGAGCGAACCGTGCCGATGTGAAGATCAGAAAGATGCACAAACCTTACCCTGTCACTCACCCCCAGTGGGACTTCAAGCACCCTCACCCTCAAGTTCATGGCATTCACGACCCCGTAGACGACCAGGAGTGCTGCGGAGACCACAAGGATCATCTTAACCCAGATTACCCCATCAAAGGATAGTACAAATAAAACCACATAGCCAGTGAGGATGTAAATCAGAAAAACAAGCCATATCATTGAAATGATATAAGTTGCCCTTGAAGGCCAGGAGGGCCGTGCCCTCTCAAGCATGACCGACAGGGGCAGAAGGATGGTAAAGGGAATGCTCATGAATCCGGCGCCAAGAAACCCCAGGGCAATGCTGTTGAGGATGTAGTAGCCTGCTGTAAGGAACGTTAGAAAGATAAAAACCTGAAACTCTCTCTTCATCGGATCACTGGATTATGGAGCTTTCAGGCAGGAGTTTGACAAGGATGTAGTCATACATCATGGACCTTCTGATATCAGCTATATCCCCAAGCCTGTAATCGGAGACCCTCACATCCGCTATCTCCTCCTGGTGGCGGTCGTAGTTGAGCTTCACCCTGACACCATCAAGCTGGCTCGTGACGGGTGTTGGTGAGTAGACCTCCCTGATTGCAGGGACCTGATTCTCAATCTCGGTCTTAACGAGTATTGAAGGAACCAGTGGAGGGTCAGCAGCCATTTCACGCCTCCTCCTGTCAAGGATGTCCTCAACCACCTCCACGAGGCGTCTGAGTGCCCTGATATCCTCGCCCCTCTTCAGCCTCCTTGGTATCCTCCCCAGGCCCCCGACGTAGGCATCTGCACCTGGAAGTTCACCGATATCAATATCCCTGGGTGAACCCGTGACAACCACCGGGATGTTTATGTCGCTGAAGAGGTGGGCCTTATCCTTTATGCACTGTTCAAAGCTGCCAAGGGCAAAGACTGCAAGGTCATGCTCCTCTATGAGCCTCTTCTCATCCTCAGATATCCTTGAAATCCCCTTCCCGGCTCCCCTGGCAAGGCCTATCATGTTATCCTTGGCACCGTACCTCCGGAGGTACTCCGAAATGTCACATGCAGAATGGGGCAGGTGATGCCTTGCAAGGGTGGGTGAGACTATCGCTATCTCTGTACCTGCCATTGGGGCGATTTTAACCTTCCCAAGGAGCTCTTTGGCCTTATCCCTCACCCTGTCAACGTCCTCAATTGGAACCGCAAGGGTGAGTATCAGGTCCATCTGAAGCATGTTCTCCTGAAGCACAAATCCCCCCAGGTCCTCAATGAGTTCCTTCAATTCCTCATGGCGATGAACACCGCCCTGGTATGTTAAGGTTTCATACATAGTTTCCTCTCCAGATACCTGTACCTGAACAGAGCCCTCTTAACAGGGTCCAGTGGAAGGTTCCTGTGTGACGGGACCCTTATACAGTCAAGTTCCATGTAGTCCGGGCAGACCGTGAAGTCAGGATCATCGGTGACAATCCTGAACCCCATATCTTCAACTATCTCCGTTAAGAAATTTGAATAAACCTTCACTTTTATTTTGCTGTTCCTCTCCCTGAGCACGGATGGGTCATGCCACCATGGTGAACACACATCAAAGTCTATCTCATCCTCCGAGGAGTAACGGAGGATTGACGGGTCCATCAGCTTCACTGTCCTGAACACCCTGCCTACGGCATCCTTTATCTGGCTGAAGGTGTTCAGTTTAAGTTTAAGTGCATCATCCATGTCTGTCTCAGAGAGGACAACCCTGAGGTCGGCCTCCTCCTCCTCCGGGTCCCTGCTCACCAGGTACTCCCTGACACCTGCAATTCTGAGCACGCCCTCACACATGGGGGTTGTAACTATCCTCATCGATTCACACTCCACTCCAATAGGTTTAGAGTCCCATCCATGTACCATGACCATGAAACAAAATATCAGCAAAGACCCGCACACAGCCACAGCACTGAAGCATATAAATACCTCATGCAGATAATTCTCTGTAATAAAATATTTATAAGGTGTGGTGATGAGGGTAACCCTTAGCTTTGAAGAATCAGAAGGCACTGATCTGTGCATAATGGTTGACCTCCTCAGGGCCAGCGCAACCATTACAGCCGCCCTTGACAGTTTCAGATGCATAATACCTGTTAGGGACGCTGAAAGAGCCAGGGAGTACCTTTCAATGGATTACCCTGTTGCAGGGGAGCGTGGAGGCGAAACCCTCCCTGGCTTCATTGCCAACTCACCCCCTGAAATCAGGAAACACGGGGGTGACTGTCTGGTGCTCACCACAAGTAACGGGACAAGGATCCTTGAATCCGTGAAGTCCACAGCCCTTATAGGATGCCTCAACAATGTCAGGGCGGTTGCAGCCGCCGCCAGGGATATGGCCGATGAGGTTGAGGTTATAATGGCAGGTGTTAACGGGGAATTTGCAATAGAGGACTTTCTATGTGCCGGTGAAATAATAAGGGTCATTGGCGGTGAAATTGATGAATACTCAGAGGCCGCTGTCCTCGCGGTCCAGGACAGGAGACTGGTTGATGACGCCATAAGGAGGTCCAGATCAGCGAGGAGGCTTGAAAAACTTGGCTTTGGAGGGGATGTTGAGTACTGCCTCAGGAGGAACATAACAGACAACGTACCGGTATACAGGGACGGTAAGATAATGAAACTCCTATAATTATTGCATTGTATGGCGCCTGCCAATAGGATGATGATAAAATTCCTCCAGATGCATGTGGAAAGGTATGCAGCCTGCAGAGGTGCCTGAATACAGTGTCAGTGGGTCGAAGATGAAGATTGATCAGCTCAGAATCATAGGGACAGCACATGTATCAAGTGAAAGTATAGAGGAGGTCAGAAGGACCATAGCCGAGGTAGAACCTGATGTTGTTGCAGTTGAACTGGACCCTGGCAGATACCGCAGACTGCTGGATGAAAAGCTCGGGGTTGAAAGGGATGAGTTCTCACTGAGGGATGCCCTAAGACATGGAAACATCGGCGTGCTCCTGGCTGCCTGGTTCCTGACATACTTCCAGAGGAAGGTGGGTGATGACCTCGGTGTTAAACCCGGGGCGGAAATGCTTGCAGCCATCGAGGCCGCCCAGGAAGTCGGGGCAAGGGTCGTCCTCATTGACCGTGATATCGGCGTGACAATGCAGAGGGCCCTGAAATCCATGGGTGCCCTGGAGAAGATGAAGTTCTTCCTTGGAGTTATAAGGTCCTTCTGGGACAGTGAGGGAATCGATGATATTGAGAGCCTCAAGGGTGAAGAAACCCTGAGGGATGTCATGGCCCAGTTCAGGGATATTTCACCCTCAGCATACCATGTTCTTGTTGAGGAGAGGGACGCCTACATGGCCCGCCGTCTCCTTGAAATCGAGGAGGACTCTGTCGTGGCGGTTGTTGGGGCAGGCCACCGCAGGGGCATATGTGAATACCTTAAAAACCCTGAAAGAATACCCCCGATCCATGAACTCCTGAAGATACCCTGAGGCAGTATATAATATTTAAGGTTCAATATACAGTGTATATGGAGCTGGCATTTAATAGTCACATGGTGAGATTATGTACCTGATCTTCCGGTGCGACTGTGGAAGGGCCCTCTACTCAAAGGAGGGTAACATGACACGTAAATGTGTCTGCGGAAGGACCGTCAAGGTTAAAACCCGGAGGATATTTGGAAGGGCGGAAACCTTCCAGGAAGCATCAGAACTTGTAAGGAAACTCCAGGAAGAAAAGTACGGTTCATGCGGATTTATAAATCCAGCGAGAGGAGAACAGACGCAGAGATGATAGAGGATATACAGTCATTCACATCAAAGGGTGAGAGAAGAAACATTGAATTTAAAAAGTCCCTCTCAACCAGTTACCACCTGAAAACCGACCGTAGGAATGGTCTTATATCCCAGATGAAGTACCGTATGGAGAGGGGTGACGGGAAGGCCATCTACCTTATAGGTGTTGAGGACAGCGGGGAACCGGTGGGGCTCCCCGATGATGAGCTGAGGGAATCCATTGACGTGCTCAGGACCCTCAGCCATGAGATAGATGCCGCCGTGGAGGACGTCATAATCCATGAGGGCACCCACGGGAGGGTGGCGGAGGTTATAATTTCAAGGAAGCACGACTTCAGCAGGGAGCACCTCCTCATAGGCGTCGCTGGCCACGTGGACCATGGTAAGAGCACCCTCCTCGGGACCCTCACAACGGGTTCCCTTGATGACGGCAGCGGTAAAACAAGGATATTCCTTGATGTCCAGAAGCATGAGATAGAACGGGGACTGTCAGCAGACCTCTCCTTCGCCATCTATGGATTCAGGGGTGGTGAGGCCATAAGGATGACCAACCCCCTTGACCGGCGGGAGAAGTCACGCCTCATGAGTGACGCGGACAGGGTCATATCCTTCGTTGATACCGTTGGACATGAACCATGGCTCCGCACAACAATAAGGGGTATAGTGGGGCAGAACCTGGACTATGGCCTCCTCACGGTGGCTGCAGATGACGGGCCCACCCACATCACAAGGGAGCACCTGGGGATCATGATTGCAATGGAGCTTCCTGTCATCGTCGCCATCACAAAGACCGACACGGCATCGGAGGAAAGGATCCATGAGGTCCTCGGGAAGGTATCCGAACTCCTTAAGCTCGTTGGCAGGATCCCCTTCAGGGTGGATGACAGGGCTGGTGCCCAGGAAATAGCAGGCAAGATGAACAGGCACATAGTACCCGTAATCAGTGTGTCATCTGTCACCGGTGAGGGCCTTGAACTCCTGGATGAGCTCTTCATGAACCTCAGGGTTCACAGGGACCTTGAACATGAGGAGAAGCCCTTCCTCATGTACATTGATAAGGTGTACACCATAAGGGGTGTTGGAACCGTTGTCAGCGGCACCATCCAGCAGGGCCGTGTCAGCAAGGGGGACAAGCTGCTCCTGGGACCCTTCAGGACGGGTGAATTCAGGGAGGTCGGGGTTAAATCCATCGAGATGCACCACTACCAGATCGGGTGTGCTGAGCCAGGGCATATAGTGGGGATATCCATATCTGGCGCGTCCTCCGATGAAATAGAGAGGGGGATGATACTTGCTGACCCCTCATATGAGCCTGAAGCCGTCAGGGAATTTGAGGCTGAGGTTGCCATACTCGTACACCCGACAACAATAAAGGCGGGATATGAGAGCGTGACCCACATTGAGACCATAGCAGAAACAACCGTCCTTGAACCCCTTGACTCTGAATTCATGTCTGCAGGGGACAGGGGGAGGGTGAGGATGAGGTTCAAGTACCGCCCCTACCATGTGAGGGAGGGTCAGAAGATAATCTTCCGTGAGGGGCGGAGTAAGGGTATTGGCTCAATAACAGGGATCATCAGGTGAATCAATCAGGCCGCCTTAAGACCTGATCCACAGATACTCCAGCACGGCACAGAACCCATCTACCTAACTCCTCGCTGTGTCGCACCATTTTAGGTCGCATCCGACCACAGAATCTAGCCTAAATCCTCAAGTAACTCGCAGGCCTTGCATAGATCAGCCGATGATGGTTCACCGCACCTGATGCACTCCCTGATTCTTCCATGTTCCTCCACCTGCCTGAAGGTTCTCCTGAAGGATTCCATTATCCTTTTCTTGATCCCTGGGTTATCTGACTCCATCCTGTTAAGGAAGCCCTTTATCCCGGACCTCATTGACAGGTGGGAGTAGGGGCACTCCTCCAGGTGCACGGGCACCTGATTCATGACAGCCCAGATCCCCACCTCCCTCTCGGGGGTGTTCCAGAGAGGCTTTATGCGGGGGACCATGGCCGGGTGTATCCGCTGGAGTGATGGGCCGAACTTTGAAAATTTACGCACATCCCCCCTTACAAGGCTCATGGTAAAGGACTGTATCTCATCATCCATGTTGTGGCCGGTGGCTATCCTTGAAGCACCGAGTTCATGGGCTGTCCTGTTAAGTATCCACCTCCTGAAGACCCCGCAGGGTATGCAGGGGCTCCTGAATCCATCGGCCACATCATCAAGCCCGAAGCCGAATTCGTCCATGAAGGATTTCTCTATGAGTTCAACCTTTTTAAGCCTGGCGTTCTCCCTTGCAGCCTCAAGGCCGTGCTCCCTGTAACCTGAGATACCCTCATCGACCGTTATTGCTGTTAATTCAAATTCAAGTTCTTCACGAAGATCTGCAAGGACATGGAGTGTGAGCACACTGTCCTTTCCACCTGAAAGGGCCACTGCTATATGTTCACCCTCATCTATCAGTCTGAAGGACTCTATCAGGTCCCTGATGCGGGCTGTGAGTCTCCTGTTG
>JGI24504J29685_1000629_pt1 | contig 26020 bp, 26 predicted proteins | sample BioPla4RNA1_FD_29685 | JGI IMG/M metagenome (IMG submission 29685)
AATACTATTTAAGTTTTTCGTATGTTCGGTCCTGGTGGAGCCTCCCCCACTACGGGTAAATCTTTATGCATGCCATGATACAGAAACTAAAGAAAGTGTGATGGTGGATCTGGATGAGAAGTAGAGCAGAGAGTATACTCAGAAACAGCGACTACAGGCGCGTACTTGAGAACATCGCATCCCTCACAGGAATACAGATGGTCCAGTACCTCCTCCCCCTCATAACATTCCCATACCTTACAAGGGTCCTCGGACCCGGTAACTATGGTAAGGTGGCCTTTGCAGTGGCCTTCATAACCTACTTCAACCTCATAACCGACTACGGATTCAACCTCTCAGCAACAAGGGAGATATCCATAAACAGGGATGACACCAAAAAGGTCTCAAGGATCTACAGTTCGGTAATGGTGACAAAGACCCTCCTCATGTTACTCACCTTCACAGCCATGCTCACCATCGTACTATCAGTTGACATGTTCAGGTCGGACCTCCCCCTCTACATATACACCTACGGCATCGTCCTTGGAAGCGTCCTCTTCCCTGTATGGTTCTTCCAGGGGTTTGAGAGGATGAGGTACATAAGCATCCTCAGGATACTCAGCTCACTCATATACACCGGCCTAATATTCATTGTGGTGAGGGGTCCCATGGACTACCTCTACGTGCCCCTCCTCAACTCCCTCGGATTCATAGCGGTTGGAATCTACAGTCAGAGGATAGTGAAGAGGGAGTTCAATGTCAGGTTCTTAAGGCCCTCACCGGCCGATATAAGGGAGCAGCTTGTTGATGGATGGCACCTCTTCATCTCAACCCTTGCAATAAGCCTCTACACAACATCAAACCGGTTCATACTCGGACTCCTCGCAGGGAACGTGACTGTTGGGTATTATGCCGTGGCAGAGGATATAACAAGGGCCCTCCTTGGACTCACATCACCCATAAGCCAGGCCATCTACCCCTACTTCTCCAGGATACAGGAGGAGGACAGGGAGAGGGCCAGGAGTGAACTTAAGAAGATGCTCATCATAATGGGTGCCCTGACCTTCGGCCTCTCGGTCCTTATGGTCCCCCTTGCACCCTTCATCATAGGGGTGCTTGCTGGTCAGGGATACGCTGAGAGCATACCCCTCCTCCAGATACTGGTCTTCATAATATTCGCGGTGGGGGTAAACAATATCCTGGGTACACAGGGTCTTCTTTCCTTCGGTTACAAGAAGGATTTCACCAGGATGGTCCTCTATGGAGGCCTGATCCACATTGTACTCTTCCTCGCCCTTGTAATCCTCATGGGTTCGGTGGGTGCCGCGATAATGAACGTGATGAGAACGGCATCATCATCCATAAGTACGGGCCCCACATCTTCCACACAGATTACAGGGAGGTCTTCGAGTACCTCTCACGCTTCACAGAGTGGAGGGAATACCAGCACCGTGTGCTGGGATCAATTGATGGAAGGCTGGTCCCCCTGCCCTTCAACCTCACATCAATGAGGGAACTTCTGCCGGAGAGCCTTTCACGGCGCCTTGAGGAGAAACTACTTGAAAAGCACCCCCATGGGGCGCGGGTCCACATACTGGAACTCATGGAGGAGGATGACCCTGACCTCAGATTCCTGGCAGACTACATCTACAGGAAAGTCTTCCTGAACTACACCATGAAGCAGTGGGGCCTGAAGCCAGAGGAGATTGACCCCGAGGTTACCGGGCGCGTGCCGGTGGTCCTCTCCAATGATGACAGGTACTTCCAGGACACCTACCAGGCTGTGCCCCTCAGGGGTTACACCGGGATGATAGGGAGGATGCTTGACCACCCGAACATCAAACTCATGCTCAACACATCCCATGATGAGGTCCTGGAGCTCAGGGATGGAAGTATCTTCGTTATGGGTTCGGAGTTCAGGGGTAAACTGGTATTCACAGGGAAGATCGATGAACTCTTCAATTACAGGTACGGTGAGCTCCCCTACCGTTCCCTTGACTTCAGGTTCGAAGCACATGACATGGAATGGTTCCAGGAGGCTGCGACCATAAACTACCCCAACAACTATGATTACACCAGGATCACCGAGTTCAAGCACCTTCACCCTGTAAGGTCAGAGAGGACAGTTATAGTGAAGGAGTACCCCTGCAGTCATGTGAGGGGTGAAAATGAGGCTTGCTATCCCATCTTCACAGAGGAAACCCGTGAAATGTACAGAAGGTACCTTGAACTTGCAGCTGACTACGATAACCTTGTCCTTGTGGGCAGGCTTGCGGAGTACAGGTACTATGACATGGATGACATCGTGAAGAGGAGCCTGGATGTTTTCAGGGAGATGATACTCTGATGAATTCAGCCGCTACAATAGAAGTAAAGTACCATGTTTTAAGAGAACCACACGAGAGGAGATACCTTGAAAGTTTCAGCAGTGGTTGTGACCTTTAATCGGAAGGAACTTCTCATTGAATGCCTGGAGGCCCTCAGGAGGCAGACAAGACCCCTTGATGCCCTGTACATCATAGACAACGCATCAACCGACGGTACAGAGGAACTCCTCGGGAAGGAAGGATACCTTAACGGAAGCATGGAGAACCTCCATGATGGAGGTGTGATTAAAGTCAACTACATCAGACTCCCGAAAAACACGGGGGGAGCCGGAGGATTCCATGAGGGAGTCAGAAGAGCCTACAGTGATGGATACGACTGGATATGGCTCATGGACGATGATGCTGAACCCCTCCCTGAGAGTCTTGAGAGATTACTTGATTATGAGAGTGATGGTGTTGCTGCCCTTGCCAATCTAAAGGTTGGCATTGATGGCATGCCACAGGTGATACACAGGGGTTTCTTTGATTTTAACAGTTTCAGATGGGTTGTACGACCCATTAATCCTGAGATGGCTGATGAGTGCATTAAGATTGACCACGCATCATTTGTGGGCATCCTCATTAATTCAGAGTCCATAGGGAAGGTTGGGTTCCCGAGGGAAGATTTTTTCCTGCACTATGATGATGTTGAGTACTGTTTAAGGTTGAGGGGTACGGGTGATATAATCCTTGTTACAGGAAGCAGGATACTCCACAAGGACGCTGCCTGGGATAACCTTGAAAAGAAAAGATTTTTATGGAAAGAAGTTTCCATGGTTCCCTATGAGAAACTATGGCTCAGGTATTATGGTCTCAGGAACCATACCTGGCTACGTAAAAGGAATATGAACCCCCTGCTCTTCTACATATTCCTTTTAAGGGCAATTCCCCTTTCACTACTGGGACAGATCATCTCCATGGATAATGTAATAAAAAGATGCAGATTCATACTGAGTGCATATTATGATGGTATCCGAGGAAACTTCAATAACGAGAAACCTAAAAAACTGTTATATGAATAGTTTTACCAGGGAAACGGTATCATTATTAGAGTGTTATATGGATGAACAAATATGATTCTCCACATGACAATCATGAGTTTATTCAGAGCCCCCAGTTTGCTAAAAAATCCTTATTCAGATACTGAAAGTTAATAAACCTTGATTGGTACTCTCCTTTAAAACCTTGAGGGAGTAATGTGACCGTGCAAGGAGAAAATCGACGCTTTCAAGGGAATCATCAGCACCATCAATATCCCTAATCCGGTCCTCTGTTAGTTCCAATGCATGCGGGAACCCGTCAGAGGAGATAGGCCCTGGTGATGAGTGCATTCAAGATCCTACTCCATCCTTTAAGCCTTGAAGTGTGGTAATTGTCCGCTGAACCATACCCGCTTCTTATATTATCATGTACACTGAGGGGGTCACAGCCCATCCTTTACCTCGGGTGCTATGAGTATTCCCTCATCATATTCTATTTCACCAACCATGACATTATAAACCCTGTATTCTTCAGGGGCCGGCTCCTTAACGGCAGGATAATAATATAAGTAAGCATTGAATCCGATATGGTTCCTTAAATGGTATACAAGCTTGTGTAGTAGCTCCTGGTCCCCTGTAACAGTTCTTGCAGGGCAGTATGAACCTTTGTATCTGGATATGCTGGAATCATGTCCTATTCACTCCAGTTAAATGTGTGGAGTAGACAGGTTCTCATAGTTAGTTGGCCATGTCAGGGCCAGGGGATTGATCTACCGCCGGCATCTTAGACTCTTCATCTGCATCATATGAAAAGGATATAAACATGGACCTATAAAGTGATGGTATGAATCAGGTGCAGAGGATAGTTAAGAACATCGGTGTTACAGGGTTTGCCCAGGTTTTAACATCATTAATGGCCTTCGTACTCCTCATATACCTTACAAGGATCCTTGGCGAAGCCGACTTCGGGAAGTACAGTTTTGCAATCTCACTTACCACTCTCCTTGCAACATTCACAGACCTCGGTGTCAACCAGTTACTTGTAAGAGAGATAGCAAGGGATAAGGATCTCTCGGAAAGTTACATCAGTAACGCCGTCATCCTGAAAGTGCCGCTGGGGGTGATGACCCTTGCACTGGTACCCATCCTTTCATGGTTACTATCACTTAGCGGTGATATAACCATGCTCCTTTACCTCTTCGGATTCTATAACGTCCTTCTCACGGTTTCAGGCACCTATCTCTCACTCTTCCAGGCGTGGGAGAGGATGGAGTATGTTGCAGTCTTCCAGATAATTGAGAGGTCCGTGACCGTCACGCTTGGACTCGCGGTCCTTTTCATGGGTTATGGTGTCTTTGCCGTTGCCCTTGTCTATGCAGTTGCCGGTGTCCTTGGCCTCCTTGTTGCATCAGCTATCAGCTTTAAGAGGTTTGTGAGGCCGTCCATCAGCTTTGAACCTGGTCTTCAGTGGAGGCTCCTCGTGGAGGGTCTCCCCTTCGGTCTTAATTCCCTTTTTGCAGTGTTCTTCTTCAAGATAGACACCGTGCTCCTGGGGATCCTCAGGGATGATGTTGCTGTTGGTGTATACAATGCTGCCTACAACCCCCTCCTGAGCCTCAGCATGATAATATCAGGCATGGTTTCATCAGCGGTTTATCCAGTGATGTCAAGGCAGTTTACTGATGAGGGGGATGTCCTTGAGAACTTTACCATGGTATCCTGCAGGTATCTTTCAATCATCAGCTTCCCCATGGCCGCCGGGTGTCTGGTACTTGCAGACAGGTTCATCTCCCTCTTCTACGGTGGAGGTTTCAGTGGATCCATAATCGCCTTTCAGATCCTGAGCCTCTTCATACCCATAAGGCTTGTGAGCACCATCACAGGGACCCTTTTAAGTTCCATAGACAGGCAGGGCTTCAGGATGCTCAGCGTGAGCCTGAGCGCTGCCCTGAACATCATACTGAACATCATACTCATACCATTATACAGTTACATCGGTGCAAGTATAGCGACAGTGGTGTCAGAGCTATTCCTCTACATGCTCTTCCTCCACTATATAGGTAGACACTATAAACATGTAGATGTGAACGGTACATTGAGGAAACCTGCACTTGCATCTGTAATTATGGGGGCGGCCGTCTACCTGATGATGGACCTGAACCTTTTAATCATTATACTTCTTGCATCCTGCATTTACTTCGGAGTCCTTATCCTCATCAGGACCTTTGATGAGGAGGATAAGGTGATACTGATGAAACTTATGGGGAGGAGTCCATGAAGAACATTGGTGAGATCAGGGATCTTTGTACCGGCTGCGGGACATGCGCTGCCATGTGCCCCAGAGAGATAATTGAAATGAATGTTAACAGAAAAAAAGGAATATATGAACCAATCATAGTAGGGGAATGTGATGAGTGCGGCGTCTGCATAAAGGTCTGCCCGGGGGTATCCGTTGATTTCAGGGAACTTAACAGGGAAATATTCGGTTATGAAGGAGAGGACATGCTCCTTGGCAACCATGAAGCCTGCTATGTTGCCCATTCAACCGATGAAAAACTCAGATACAATGCATCATCAGGCGGTATGGTGACCCAGATACTCATCCACCTAATTGATAAGGGCATCGTCGACGGGGCCCTTGTAACCCGTATGAACCCTGAGAAACCCCTTGAACCTGAACCTTTCATTGCAAGGACCCCTGAGGATATCATTGAGGCGGCTGGATCTAAGTACTGCCCGGTACCCGCGAATATAGCCCTCAGGGAGATCCTCAGGGAACCTGGAAAGTACGCTGTTGTGGGGCTGCCCTGCCATATCCAGGGCATCAGGAAGGCTGAAATGATCAACAGGAAACTGAGGGAGAGGATAGTATATCACCTGGGGATAGTATGCAACCACACACCATCATTCATGGCCACGGAATTCCTCCTTAAAAGGCTGGGGGTCAGGAGAGAGGAAGTTACGGGTATAAGGTATCGTGGGGATGGATGGCCCGGAAGCCTTAAGGTTGAAACAGTTTCAGGCGACATACTACTACTACCCGAGTACTGGGGGTCAGGTTTCGGGCAGCTATTCAAACCATCAAGGTGCAGGCGGTGCTGCGACCATATGGCTGAACTGTCTGACATGTCATTTGCAGACCCCTGGCTACGGGAATTTGAAGGTGAAAAGAAGGGAAAGACCCTTATAGTCCTCAGGAAGGGCCTCGGAATACTTGATGAACTTAAAGATGAGGGATTGTGCCAGCTTCAACCTTTAGAACCCGATAAGGTTCTCACTTCACAGCTCTACAATATTTACATGAAAAAGAAGATTTATATGATTGATAATGAACTCTATAAAGGCAGATTCCCCAGGATAGATTTCATTGATAGGTTGATCTCCCTCTTTGAACCTGAAAAACTGAAGATCCCTGAGAAGTTAATGTTGAAGTACGTGATACTTTACTCTATTCTTGTATCACTGAAGGCCCGCAGGGACTTCCTCAGGTGATTCCAAGGGAATCGCAGAGTTCCCTTACAAGTTCACCGTTCCTGAGGGCCTTTCTTTTTATCCTTGGTATGACTTTCTCAAGATGCTTCTTTATATCATCCCTATTTTCCCATGCTTCTGATATTTTTGATATCAACTGATCTTCAGTAAGGTCCTTAAATTCAATGTAATAATCTTCAAGACCGCAGAGTTTCATGAGTCCTGGGGTTTTTATGCTGTAAGATATCGCAACAACAGGGACGCATGTGGAGAGTGCTGCTATATTTGCATGCATACGGGCTCCAACAAATAGATCACACTTCGATATAATACCTTTAAGTTCTTCACTTGAATAATCTTCATTCAAATTAAAGACTCTTTTTTTATTTCTAAGCCCATCAAATACTCTCTGGTTTATGAGCCTATCATCATTTAAACCATCAATCGTTACGTGAGCAATAAGTATGACATTGGCTTCATAATTTTCTATTATAGTATCGATTACCTCCGTGATCAATTCTATGTACTCATCGTAACTACCACCACCCCATTCTGCTATTGCATTACTAATAGAAAAACCTATTAAGTTATCATTTTCCATGAAATCATCCATTAGAGGATTCCTGACATCTTTTTTATCTAATAAGAATGCTGAATCTGCTGTAAGGTAAACCGGCCCCTTAACACCGAGCTTATCAATATGATTAAGTGATATTTCATCCCTTACTGTTATAAGGGCCGCTTTACTGAGAATGAATTTTGCTATAGATGCGGTGATACTGCTTTTGAATGGACCCACCGATTCTGCAAAAACAATGAAGGGTTTCTTAAGCAATATTGATAAAAATAAAGCAAAAAAGTGAATTAAAAATGAGAATAAACCATAATCCTCAGATAAAACATCCCCACCAGTTGTAACAACTATATCTGAACTTTTAACTGCATTTAGCTCCTCGTTCCAAGATAATAGAAAATCTGCTTTAACAAAATTTGAAAGAATCCGCCAGAGCAAAGCTGATATTAAGATCATGGGTGTGTTTAATGATTCGAAGGCTGGAAGTATTAAGGCTGTCTTTTTATAGGGTTCTATTTTAGGATTAGAAATAAACTGTTTTGGAATAGATGCTAAGTTTGAAGCATATTGAACAAAAAAATAAGGACGATTGAAAAATTGATCCATAATCTTAACACGAGATAAGATCAATGCTTCAGTTCCTCTATTTAATCTATCAGTAGGCCCCACTACGGTTATCTTGATCAATTTATCACCACCTGCTCTTAGATTCATATTTATAAATAAAGAATAGATGAATTTCCATTATCCTAAAGCCCGTCATCATGCATGTGCCTTTCCCTGTTTACCTTCAAATACAACCCTGAATCCACGTGATGCTACGATCTCACGTGTAATATTAACGTAGCCATCTCTATTGTTCAATTCTTCTCTTAATTCGTTTAAAAGAATCTTCCTGTATCCCGATAAATTAAAATCCCTTTTGGAAACGTTAAGTTCATTCCAGTAATCATCCCATACCTTCTTAACGACCTTTTTATTACTCATAAGATCCCCTATTATAAGTTTTCATAAAGAGTCTATAACTTTTTTCATGTCGTTTTTCATTTTTTTTAGACTGAATTCTTTTTCAGCCATTTTTCTGGCATTTTGACCCATTTTAATTATGTCATCCTTTGAGAGTGATTTGAACTTATTTATGCCCTCTATAATGTTTTCTGGCTGGTTATCTTCTATAACGAGTCCGCATTTATACTTTTTAACGAGTCTGGCTGCATCGCCAACGTCTGTTGTGAGTATTGGTTTACCCATTGCAGCGTATTCAGCAAATTTGGTAGGTGCTGCGACTTCAGTCGATTTATGATAGGGTCTTGGCAGAACAAGTATATCAGAAACTCCATAATATGATTTAACCAAATCCAAATCAACTCTTGGTAAAAACAAAGAGTTATGATCTCTTTTTTTGTTCTTTGAGAAACCTACAAATAAGAAAAAAACATCCTCATCCCTATAATTTTTACTAGTCTTTATGAGACTATCAACACCCTGCCATTTATCTGCAGCCCCAATATATCCACATATTAATTTATCTGGTAAACCTAATTCCTCCTTCAGTTTATTTATCCTATTTTCATTCAAAGGTTGGAAAAAATCAAGATCCGTTGCGTTAGTCACATAATATAACTTATCCTCCGGGACACCTCTTTGCTTAAGATCATCAATCATCGAAGTAGAAACACAAATTATCCTATCAGAAAGCCTAAAATCAAAAAAGGAAATCATCTTATAACAAAGTTTCTTCAAAGGATCCAAATTAAATAATAAATCCATCTCACTAACTAAATCCCCATGATTATCTAAAATCATTGGAATACCCTGAACTTTAGATAAAGAACATATAAAAGGCCTCATCGCCAAATTACAGAACAAAAGATCATAATCCCCATAATTCACCTTTAAAAAGTGCTTAAGATGTACATTGAAAGGTGAAACTTTAATAACAGAATAACGAAAGGGTGGCTTAAATCTTAATCTTTTCCTGGTATAAAAACACAGCTCAACTTCATGACCCAATGAAGATAATATGTCCATCTGTTTTTTTACTCGAAACCACATTGAATCCTCGCGGGGGGATCCTACAATAACGCTTAAGATTTTCATAAATATCACCCAATATAACCATGAACTAAAAAACTTGATCTCAACCCATGATGATAATATATAAATTAAATATCCCTTAAGATGAGTACGCCACCATTATCATAAATTCTGTTTTTATAAGAAAGGATATTTCTGTATTCATCTATTCGCTCAACATTATCCATCTTTAACTTTCCTTTAATAAACCTTGGGGCTGCCAGGGGTGGATCCAGAAATACGAGGCCCTTATTAACATTCGTCCAACGGAGATAAACATATCCATTTCCAGTTCTTTTATTCTTAAAATACTCAATGTTCAATTTGGGATTGGTGTAAAACCCCTTAAGTATCCTTGAAGAACCAAATGCATCCGTGTTTATGGTTTTATTAGCCCCATGAACTGAAAGCCATTTTGCACCAGTAACCTCACTATCATAAATAAATGTTTCATATCGTCTCTGACCTCCACTATCATATGCATAAGAATAGGGAATACCAGCAAAGTGGTAATTCAAGTATGTGACAGATGAAAAAAGGATTAATAGGAGAACCAGAATTAAGGGTGTATATGGCACTTTACGCCTTAAAATATCCCTTAAACTTTCAACACCAATTATAAATAAAGGCGCCAGGAAAACTAACATTTGTGTGAATAATCTCGTGCCACCATAACCCTTTGATACAAATGGTAAGATGATAAACGATGCAAATAGTCCCAGTGAAATCATTACAGCGGCCGTGTATTCCTGACTCACATCATCCCTTCCTTTAAAGATTAAACTTAAAGCCCCGATACCTATCAGGAGAAAAATCAAATCATGTATAACCGTACTGAGAAGATTTGGAATCTGTGCTATACCTATACCCACTACTGAGAGCTCACTGTTATTTCTCATGTCTTCGGAGAAAAAGTTCCCCATGCTTGAGATTGTTCTTTCAAAGAAAGTGACAGCATCATTAAAAGAAGCTCCCGTTGCCTGGGCATGCCATGCAAATATAACCACAAAAAACAGAACAGCTACTGAAGCTCCAAAAAAGTAGCTCCTCTTTGGTTTTCCAAATGAAAACCTTTTAAGAACCCATACTACCGGCGGAATCATGAAGGTTAAAATTGCAAACACATAGGCTGTTGTGTAATGAGAGAAGACCGTTGATATCATGAATATTATGAATAAAAGCTTCTTATATGACCTCTTAAGGTCTGAAGTCAACACCATTATTGCAAGAGAGAAAAATATGAGTGCTATAACCTGCCTGCACCATCCAAGGATATAAATGAATGAAAACTGGAATATGAAGAGCAGAGAAGCATAAAATGCCATGTTCCTGTCCTTAAGGACCCTCTGACTGATGAAGTAAACTGCAAGGGGCATTACTGCTCCAAGGAAGCCATAGTAAAACTTGAAAATGTAGGGGGCCGGTACATTCAGGATGAACCTGTAAACAGCAGGTAGTAGGGTTACACTTAAACAGGCGTTATATGCATCATTTATTGTACCTGAAAACACCCAGTGGCCATTCATGAGGACTGACCTAAAGAGGTAATACTCAATATGGATGTCCCTCCCTATAACGTAATTTGATGGGAGACCGTTCATAATCAGGAGCGACAAGGCTATATTAAAGAGAGCGAAGGGGTATGTTAAATGATGTGACCTCTCCTTCAGGAGGGTCAAGAATATTATATAAAGAGGTATTGAGAGCAGGACTCCTAGTAGAAGCATATTGATGGAATAAGTGTTCATGAGGTATGAGCCGAGGACTGTTATGACTGGAAACATGAAGGAGACTAATGCTGGTGAAAGGATCCCCTCCTTTAAATCAAAATCATGGGTCAACCTGCCGTCCGTCCTGAAGCGGTAGCCTATTAAAAGGATTGCTATAAGTATATTCAGAGATGCAAGAAGTGGTAACAGGGAAATAGGTCGTGGGATTAATGGATAGGTCATGTTAAGCAGTAGCCCGGTGAAAATGAGTAGAAATAGACTTAAACCAACGGATAGAAGGCTTTTTTCAATTAATTCAAGTTTAAGCCCCATTACCCTAATTAAAAGATAGCCAGGGACAAGACTAAAAAATATGAATGGTAACGACTGTCTTAGGAGTGGAATGTTCATAAGAACTGCTATATCTGTGATTAGAAGTAGAAGAATGAAATAAATAACATCCTTTCTCATAGTAATCCCCTGTAAATCCTTTCAAGTTTATCTAGGTGTTCCTTTATTGTGTACTTTTTTGCACTTTCATATGCATTTCTTTCGAACTCCTTTAAGATAGAAGGATCCTCTAAGAGTCTTTTAAGTACGCCCTTAAGCTCATCCTTATCTCCCGGCTCAAACAGAAAGCCGTTGCAACCTTCACTGACAAGTTCAGGAATCCCCCCAATATCGCTTCCAATCACTGGCGTTGAATGAGCAAAACTTTCATATACAACCATCGGCGAATTCTCATACAATACTGAAGGAACAACAGTTACATTAGCCTTACCATACATTCCACTGAGCTCTTCACCCTCAAGGAATCCATGAAAAATTATTCTCTCATCGTCTCCGTGGAGTGCCTTCAGTTTATTCTCATCAGGACCTCGCCCCACAATGTGGAGCCTAATGTTATCATTCTCAAGTTCTCTGAAGGCCCTTATCAGAACATCTGTCCCCTTATGTTTAGATAATGCCCCAACATAGAGGAAATCAATTTTATCATAGGTCTTTTTAATTCTTTTGGAAAGTGATTCTACAGGATTCCTTAAGAGAAGCATATTATCATTAAAAAAGCCATTAGCTCTTAATTCATCGATCAAAAATTGTGAAGGTGCAGTGCATAAATCGGGTTTTCCATTAATTGAAGCTTTCTGTAACCTTTTATAAATTTTACAGATAAACCTGGGATTTTTGCAGATATTCCCCTTAGAATTCAGAAGATTGGTTCGAACACAAACTGGACAGAAATCATGGGCTGTGAAAACTAATGGGATTTTTAGATCTTTGACGGCTTTGAAAACACTTGCGGAAAGGCCTTTATAATTATTTATATGAACAAGATCTGGTCTTTCCTTTTTTAGGATATTCTTTATTTTTATGTAGGCATCAAGATTAAAAGTATCAAGTAAATGATAGATTAACTTCCTGAAAAGTGTAAGTTCACGAGCATCATATGCAGTTGAAAGGTTAAAGGGGAAAATTCTATAAACCCTTACATTATTTATATGATCAATATAATTTTCTTTTCCAGGAGCCGGTGTAATAACAATAACCTCATGTCCCCGTTCCACCAGATTTTCAGCTATCCTACCGACATAGATCTCAGCACCACCCCGAACGTGCGGCTTATAGAATCGGCTGATGAAACATATTTTCATGATTAATGCTCCAGAAGATCCAGTATAATTGAAGATACATTCATTAATTCAATTTTTTCACTTTCAACATTTAAATCTGCATTATAAACAAAGAAAACTGGCGTTTCCGCCCTGTGATTTCCTGAATGAAGTCTGTGTGAATTACTCCTTGAGAATATCTCACCGTTAACATCCCAGCCAACTCCCCATTCATCATCCAATTTAAAAATTATATCAGGGTACTTTGCAATATGATCTCCCCTGTAAAGATCCTCCCTTCTGATGGCCCATTCAACTAATTTTTCTCCTTCAGGTCCTCTGATTGATAATAACAGTTCAATCAGATCATCCCTTATGGACTCATATGAATCCGATGCTAAATTCCTATTTATACGTATACCTGCATAACTATAAGATTTTACACCTCCAGATGGGTCTGAAAGGTAACATATACTCTCAGAGCCATTAATGGGTGTTGTATTAACATAAAGCTCCAATCCTCTGGGGAACATTCTTAGAACCCTGGAAGCTAATTTACCAATGAACCTGTACCTGTCAATAAGTGATAGTGCAGTTCCCTTCATATTCGTCATGAGAGCGTCCATTTTGCTATTACCTTCCTTCAACTTTAAAAACCCATTCCTTCTTAAAATTTCATTTATATTAACAACTTTAACTGGCCTCATGGCATGACCATGGTCACTTAAAACGATAAGAGCTGTTTTTTCATCGACTTTATTGAGGAATGGACCTATAACATCCCTGTCATAAAACTTGTAGAAATCAAGAATAACATTCTCATAAGGATTGCCTTCTTCATAGAACGGATCATCTTTATCATTGTACATCCAGAAAAGGTGCTGAATGTTATCTATTGATGATGAATAGTAAAAGAAGAGATCCCAGTCAATATCATCATAGAGTTTAAGGCCTAGGGCAACCTCATTCAGGATAACATCCTTGGTTGGTTCTATCATGTCTCCAAGGCGAACTGGATAAGATGTGAGAGGCTTCAGGCCTGAAAAATCGTATTTAGTTTCTAATTCCTCTGGCCAGCAGTCTATGTCAAACTTTTTTATATCAACTTCAGTTGTACGCCCTATCATTACTCCATTCACGGGCCATGCAGGGTACCCTCCATGGGGGAAGAGTATGCAAACCTTTTTGTTAAGCCTTTTCCCCGCATCATCCCAGAAAGTTTTCCCTGAAACATTATTTTTAAGATGGCCTCCATATTCTGCATCTGTAAATGGATCCTTAAAGAAAACGAATCCATGCTCTGCCGGATTTTTGCCCGTGTAGATGGAAGCCCAGGCTGTAGGTGAATCTGGAGGGAAAACAGAGAACAATTTTACATCGGGTGATTGTTCTTTTAGTTTTCTGAAATTTGGAAGTTCCTTTTCAAACTTGTTTATTAGTTCGATGTCCAGTCCATCAATACCTATTACCATTACTTTCATTTAATTTCACCACTTTTTCAGAAATTTCCCTCAGGAGAAAGTCCTTTATTTCATTCATGTCGCAACTTCCATCCAGAACAGTCATATTATAACTTGAAGCTACATTCCTGTAATTCAGAACCCGCTCCTCCAGGTACTTTATGGATGGAGTGTCGTCCTTCCTTGAAAAGGCTACATCCACAGGAACATCTATAAAGAAGGACATGGTTGGCTCTGGAAAGAATCTGAAGAACCTGTCTATCTCCTTTTTTATCCTTTGATCTGAGTAGTTGAGGTCCGAGGAAAGATCCGTTACCACGGTGTCAAAGATGTACCTGTCACATATTATGCTGCGCCCCATCATAAATGGTAGTTTGACCCTGAACAGTAGCTGTATCAGATAATCAAGAAGCATTATATAGTAGTATACTTTGAATAAAAGGGGATGTTCATTTATCTTTTTCTTTTTTTCATCAGAATAATCCTTATAATCATGGAACATGTCCTTGTCACGGAGCAGTATCTTCCTTCCAAGGTGTATGAAGGGCTTCAATAGGAAGGGTTCCAGTCTGCCATAGACGTAAGTACATTTTATACCTTTTTTCCTTAACATTGTATTAACATATTCTGCATATGTTGTCTTACCCGAACCGTCGATACCGCTGAATGAAATCAGAAATTTATCAGGCTTCCCTGTAGACATTTTCGATTCTCCCCGCTATCTGTGCCCATGAGTACATCTCAACCTTTTTGCGTGTTTCTATTCTTGCATCGGATTCTTTAAAATATTTCACGGCCTCCATGAACTCTTCAATGTCATCAGCAAAGATCAGGCCATCCCCCTCACTGAAGATCCTTGTAAGACCCCCGAATTTCGTTGATACTACGGGCAGATTGCATGACATGGCTTCCAGAACAGAAAGGGGCATGTCTATGCAGTCAGCCCCGCTTTTTCCCATGAAGTTCTCTTTTGGAACAACAGGAAAAGCGTAGCAGTCAGAGAGGGCATATATTTCCTCTACATTTTCAAAATAAGAATTAAATACCGTGCAACCGGCCTCCTTTAGTCTGTTCAGAAGGTTCTTATCCAAACCCTGAGATACTGCTCCAACAATCAAAACCTGAACTCCATCCATTTCCTGCAGATCTAGAAGCCAGTTAATGTTCCTGCCCTCCTTTATGGATCCTACATGGAGTACCAGGAAGTCATCCGTGTCCAGTTTAAACCTTTTTCTTAAAACATCCCTTCTTTTCTTCAGTGAAGGATGGAACCTGTCAAAGTCCATCCCCACGATGGGTAGGAAAACTGTTCTGAAATTAAGGTCCTCAAATTTCTTTTCTGTTTCCGGTGACTGGACGATAACGACATCGGGTCTGAAAAGTTTGATCATTTTAAGGGAAATCTTTGAGAATGTTGGTCTCATCATGGATATTATGGATCTGGAACCCGTGAACACGCTTACGATTTTGAGTATGATGAAGCTGATAAGGGAGGATCCGCTGACATAATGCACATAAGATGGATTAAACTCTTTTAAGTCCTTCCAGAATCGGAATGAGATTATATTTCGTGGGTTGAGGCCTAGAACATCATGTTCCTCTGAGAGATATCTGTGAAGATAGAATGCTGTCTTTCTCATGGCCTCATCAAGTTCCACGTCAAATTCACCTAGCAGACATATCCTCATGAAATTACCTCTTGAAAAACCTTCTCTGTTATCCTGGAAGACCTTTCCCACGTGTAGTTCTTTTCAACCATCTTCCTTCCATTCTGACCCATAACTTCAGCTTTTTCAGGGTCCTCAATCAGTCTTCTTATTGCATCCGCAAGGGCCTCAGGATCACCTGGGGGTACAAGGAGGCCTGTTTCACCATCCCTTATAACATACTTTATACCGCCAACACGTGAACCTATGACAGGTTTGCCGCAGGCATTGGCCTCTATAAGGACCATTCCAAAGCCCTCAGCTATGTTAAGTGTTGGCAGGACAAGCATATCGGATGCCCTGTAGAGGTCAATCAGTGTCTCCTCATCTATAAACCCTGTGAAGAGTGTCCTGTTGATTATACCGAGTGATTCTGAGATTCTCTTATAATCGGGTATCATGTCACCTGTTCCTGCAAGTACAAGGTATGTGTCCTCATCTTTGATCATGCTGAAGGCCTTAAGGAGCACATCAACACCCTTATGAGTATGGCCCCTGTTCATTGCACCAACGAACAGTATGATTTTAGAATTCTCTGGCAACCTATATCTTGATTTCCAGTCGCTTCTTCCGGGTTTATACACTTCAGTGTCAACCCCCGGGGGTATCCAGACTGTCCTCTCAATAAATTCATTAATCATCTCTGATTCATTGTACACATAGGGTGATGGTGTGATTATCCTATCAGATGACCGGAGGGTGAGCTGGAGGAGAGTCCTGTTGTAAATGGATGAGAGTGTTCTCAGTGGCCATGAATCCTTAATTACATCGTTGTGGTAGGTTAAAACAAAGGGTATTTTCATCCTACGTGATGCTATTGCAGCCATGTCCGCATAGAAGGGTACTGGTGTGTGTGCGTTGATAAGATCAAAGTTTTCTCTTCTTAAGATTTCTGAAATAGAAGAAAGTAAACCCGGATCAAGTGGTGTGTTCGATAATGAAACCCTGTTCCTGATCCTCAGGACATTTATCCCTTCGAGGTCTTCTTCCATATATTTGTCACCAGATGTAAGAAGACTTACATCATGACCCCTGCTAAGGAGGTTTTTAGAAATATGATAACTGTAATGTTCAAGTCCACCTGCTCTTGGGGGGAAGTACGGTGTTACGGTAAGTATTCTCATAGACATCACTGATAATCAACTGCTGCCTTATAAACAGATATTAATTTTTCAACATTCCTTGACCAAGTATATCTCTCCGCCTCTATTCTTGCATTCATTGACATTTCCTTTAAAATGTTCCTATTATCTCTCAGAATCCTTATTTTATCGATAAAATCCTCCAAATCCTCAACAACAAAGCCGGTGACACCATTATCTATAATTCTTGCATGACCCCCGGTATTCTTATTTCAGGATTATAGTGCCTTATTGCCTCTAGCATGCTTGTTACGGCAACCCCTGTAACCTGTGCCGTACCTACTGCCTGCTCAAATGATGCTCCGACAAAACTTTGTGCAGCTAGATGATATACTTCATCAGGATCAGATATTTTCAATGCTTCTAAAAGTGAAAATTCGTCTATTAAATCCGCGGATATCAAATTAATTTTATCAAAAATTCCGAGATATTGAAGTCTCCAAAAATTTGGTGTTGAAAGCCTCCTGTAGATCCCATAAACCTCATAACCTTTTTCAATAAGAAATTTAGCAAGATACGCACCATCTTGACCGGTTATACCTGTAATCAAAGCTCTTTTCATTCTAAAACCTCCAAGTATACATTTTCAGTTAATTTAACTATATTATCCCAACTATAATTCTCTGCAAACTTAATACAATCTTCTTTCATGCCTTCATGATTTTTCATCATGAAAATAATCTTTTCAGCTAAGTCTTCAGGTGTCAAATCGAAGAGAATCCCATTATTACTGGTAATAAGTTCTCTACTGGCATTTAACGGATGATCAGCCGTTATAACTGGTAAACCCGCTGCATTTGCCTCCAGCGTTACGATGCCTGCGCCCTCCCTAGAAGAAGGAAAAACGAAGACATCTGAAGATTTCATATATCTATATACATCATCATCTGATGGGACTCTACCTAAAAATTTGACTTCATATTCAAGTCCCAATTCCTCTGAAAGTTTTTTAAGATTCTTCTTTTCGGGTCCATCACCTATTATGAAACACTTAAAAGAAAAACCCCTTCTTTTAAGGATATCCATTGCCCTAAGTAGGATATCAACGTTTTTATGTTTTATTAAACGTCCCACAAAAATCAAATTTGACTTTTCACCTTTTTTTCTTAACATTCTTATCCTATCAAACTGCACACCATTAGGGACCACGTAAATTTTTCCATTATAGAAATCTAAGGTGGACTTGACATAGTTTGAAATAGTTATAACATTATCTGTAAGCTTAAAGGTTAATTTTTCAATCAATCTTCCAAAAAGACCTTTTATTTTACCAAGATATTCATACCAATATGGTCCCCAGTACTCATGAACAGTCATTATAAAAATGCTCCCCCTGATAACTGAAACCAGCTTAGAGATAAAACAAGGAAAGAAAGGGAACTGCTGACAATCTATTATATCAAATTTATTTCTTAAAAGTGGTCTGAATAAACTTAAAGAGAATTTTATTGCAGCTTTTATTGATCTTCTCCCATTAACATACATTTCCATCGGTCCACAGACCGCATGATAATTTATCCCATCAACTTCAATATCCCTGTTCCTATTCTCATTCAACCACCAGCCCACACAGTACCAGTGAACCTCATGGCCACGTTTAACAAGACCCTTCCCAATTTCATGGAGCCTCTTCTCCACACCCCCCTTGATCCATGGATATGCTCCATCATAAACCAATGCTATTCTCATCCTCAAACACCCTTCAACCTTAACCTTCCAGAAAAGAGTGCCCTGAAAATCTTAAAACCATCAAAGAGGGATGAAAGTTTAGGTTCATCAAACCTCCTCCCATAGGATATGGGAACCTCAACAATCTTAAATCCTGCTTTTGAAAATCTGGAAAACATCTCAGCTTCAAGTTCAAATCCCGGATAACTAAACCCCTCTAGAAGGAGATATTGAATGGCCTTTTTTTGTAAACTGAAGCCCATGTCACGTGCCCTTGAAACGCCCACGCCATCTGTTTCAATGTACTGGTAGTTGAAGGACCATGATCCCTTCTCTATTAACTCAGCAGTGTTATCTGTTGAACCATCATTCACAATCACAATCTCAAGGAGGTCTCTAGGATAATCCAGTTCCTCCATTGCATGGAGGCATCTTTCAAGAATATCTGCCTCATTCCTCATGGGTATAACAATCGATACCGTCCTCAAATTAAACACCTAGTAAAGTGAACCCCTGAGGAACTTCCTCCTGAGCATATATTCTATGTGCCTCCACCCATCCTTGAAGGAGTGGAGCTTGGCCTCACCACCCCTCCTCTGCCTGTAGGGTATGGGTATCTGCTTGATCTTCAGGTTCTTCTCAGAGGCTTCGATTACCATCTCTATGGCGAATTCCATTCCAGGAGCCCTTAGTTCCATCCTGTCAAGCGCCTTCCTTCTGAAGGCCCTCATACCACAGTGGGTGTCCCTTATATTGTTCCTGAAGAGTATGTTGAGCATCCTTGAGAGGATAGGATTTCCTACGTACCTGTGGAGGGCTGACATGGCACCATCTTCCATCATACCATTCATCCGATCCCCGATTACAAAGTCGTAGCCATTCTCTATCTCCCTTAGGAAGTCAGGGATCATCTCAAAAGGGTAAGTGAGGTCAGCGTCACCCATCACCAGAATATCGCCCCTGGCCTCTCTGAACCCCCTCTTGTATGCGTTTCCATATCCCCTTTTATCCTCCCTGACAACCCGTGCTCCTGCATCAAGGGCCTCCCTGGCCGTTCCATCCTCTGAGGCATTGTCAACGACCAGTATCTCAACATCGTATCCCATCTCCCTGATCTTCTCCACTGGGACGGATCTTATCGTCCTCCCAACGACGCCCTCCTCATTGAGGGCTGGTATTACTATTGACACGAACATGGTAACACCATAACGATGAAGATAAACATTTGACTTTCATTTGGTTGACTCCACATATAAATTATTCGGTGATGGGGTGCATTAATATAAACCAAAGAAACATGTATTATATGGGTGATAATATGAAACCATATATTTTTCTCCTTCTAACCATGGCACTCCTCACCTTCGTGGCCACGGCCTCATGCTACGGAGAGGATGGTACTGCAGGGAATGTGACTGTGGACTCCACAGCCTCCCTGGAAGTTAAGAATGAAAGGCCCCGACTCGAGAATCACCTCAACAGATCATACTATCTCGATAATTACAGTGAACTTCTCAGTGAGGCCCTTGCAAAAAACAGGGCTATAAGAACACTCTCTACAGTAAGTACAGAAAAACGGGTGATAAACGCTACTACAGGCCTACGTTGATGCAGGGTACGCCGTCAGGGTCTTCTCAAACATCAAGAGTAAAAGGCCCCTCAGGACTGATGAGAAGATACTTGAAATCAAGACCATCCAGGCAAACAACGCCTACTTCTCACACAGCCTCCCTCCATCAAACAGTTACACGGCCATCGTATTCAGGAACAGTTCATCCTACTACAGGAACTTCCCCTCAGACTACAAATCAAGCCTGCCGTTCACATACTATAAGAACAAGGGCTGGAACATTTATCCGGTGAAAACATCAAACCTTGCAGCTGCAAGCACCGGGAAGGAGTTCCTTGAGATCCTTGATGAGCAGAAACTGACACTGACCTTCAGGACCTATAACGGTATGCGCTACGCCGTCTTCCCCATGTACTTTGACTACAGTGGTGCGGCTATAGGCTGGCTTGACAGCTTTGCACAGGGCAACATGGCGGGTCACTACGGGAGGGCCTACAACCTCACAGGAAAAAGGGAGTGCCTTGACATCTCAAATTCACTCATTAACAGCTTCCGCGCCCCTACGGGCCTTGTTAAATCCACGAAGTACGGGAACTTCTACCTTCACTATAACTTCCTCAGGGAACACTATATACTGAACGCCCACCTCATCTGTACACTGGGACTCCAGAGGGCATACAGGTTCACAGGAAATCCAAGGGCTCTGTTGCTCTTCAGGGATGGTGTTTCAACCTTCAGGAGGATGCACTGGAAGTATGACAGTGGCAGCTGGACCTATTATGCGGTTAGCGGGAGGTACTACAGGCCGGCCTGGCCTGCAAGCACAGCATACCACAGGCTGCACGTTAACCTTTCAAACAGGGTCTACCTTGCAACCGGTGACAGATACTACAGGAAAATAGCCCTCAAGTGGAACGGTTACCTCACAAGGAGAGGCCTGAGCCCTGAGAGGATCTGATAACACTATTTTTTTATTTTATCTGAACGTGTTTTCCTTTTAATGATTATGCCTGAATTCTGATTGCGTATCATCACCTGCAACCTCTCAGGCCGGTGTTTCTGTAGGGTAAAAAAAATAGTTTATTCCTGTGGGAACTTGTTCCTTGTTGCGTTGGCTATCCTCACCAGGGTCAGCATCACCGGGACCTCCACCAGGACACCCACCACCGCTGCAAGGGCCGCCCCTGAGTTTAAACCGAAGAGGGATATTGCAACGGCCACCGCAAGTTCAAAGAAGTTACTTGCACCTATCATGGCTGCCGGTGCCGCCACCGAGTGTCTGAGCCTCCATGCACGTGCCCAGAGGTAGGCCAGGGTGAATATGAGGAATGTCTGTATTATAAGGGGGACGGCTATGAGTCCTATGTGGAGGGGGTTCTGGATTATCACCGAGCCCTGGAAGGAGAATATTATTATGAGGGTCAAGAGCAGGCCGGTGATGGTGACGTTCTCGAATTTACCCAGGAACTCCTGGAAGTACTCCGGGCCCCGGGTTGACAGGAGCCTTCTCCTCGTGAGGTAGCCTGCTGTGAGCGGTATCACCACGAAGAGCACCACCGAGAGTATGAGGGTGTCGTAGGGCACCCTTATGTCGCCTATCCCCAGGAGGAATGCCACTATGGGTGCGTAGGCAAAGACCAGTATGAGGTCGTTTACAGCTACCTGGACGAGGGTGTATGCGGCATCACCCCGTGTGAGGCTGCTCCAGACAAAGACCATGGCGGTGCATGGTGCCGCGCCCAGGAGCACCGCCCCTGCAAGGTACTCCCTCCCCAGTTCAGGGGGTATGAGCTGTGAGAAGACCCCAAGGAGGAAGAAGGAGGATATGATGTACATTGTGAAGGGTTTTATGAGCCAGTTGGTCCCGCAGGTAACCGTGAGTCCCCTGAGCTCCCTTGTGGCCCTGAGTATGCTTGAGAAGTCTATCCTGAGCATCATGGGATATATCATGAGCCATATCAGGACGGCGACCGGGAGGGATACCTGGGCGTACTGCAACCTATTGAGGAAGCGGGGGAATGCAGGGATGTAGTATCCGATTGCCACCCCGAAGATTATGCAGAGGATCACCCAGAGTGAGAGGTACTTTTCGAATAAGCCTATCTGTTCTCCTTTCATCTGATCACCTTGAGGTTTTCACTGCAAGTATATTGATGTATCTAAATATATAGATTTTTCTGATGAGTTACGGTCCTCATCATGAGGGCGTGTAGGCATCATAACATCCCATACCTTTTAAGCCTCCCGATGAATACACGGGCCCAGGTATAGGCTATGAGGCTTCCCCCGATATCACCTGCAACAACACCCCACCAGACGCCCGCCTCACCCATTCCAAGGGTGACTGCCAGGAGGTAGGCGAAGACAACCACGAGGAGGACCTGCCTTATGAAGGAGAGGACCAGGGATGTGAGTCCCCTCCCTGTCCCCTGAAACACTGACCCTGACATTATCCCGGGGGGCAGGAAAATGTAGAAGAGGCATATGACCCTCAGGAACTCGGTTATCCTGGGTGCGAGGGCCGCGGAGGCCTGGGAGTAGGAGAATATCCATGAGATCCATGGTGCAAGTATGAAGGTGAAGCCTGCTGTGGCTGCTGCTATGATGAGTCCTATCTTTATTGAGTATCCATGGGCCACTTCAAGGTTCCTGAAGTTCTTTGACCCGTATGCGAACCCCGATACACTTATAAGGGCCGTTGCGACTGCTATGACAGGCACTATGGCCATCATAACTATCCTCCACCCTGCAGAGTAGACTGCGACTGCACTTGTACCTGCTGCAGTGACGAGTATCCAGTTTATGACCGCTGTGACCATTGACATGATGAAGAACTCTGCACTTGCAGGGACTGTAACAGAGATTATTGACCATGCGATGCTCCTGTCAGGTTTAAACCGTCCCCTGCCTATGGATGTGAAGGTTTTCCCGGCGAGGAACCAGTAGATGATTATCAGGGAAACTACCAGCTGTGATATGACTGTCGCCCAGGCAGCTCCTGCAATACCCCAGCCTGCATTGTATATGAAGATGGGGTCAAGGACCATGTTGAGGACGGCTGAGATCCCCATGGCATACATGGGCCTCTTGGCATCACCCTCAGACCTCAGTATACCGTAGGCTGCCCCTGTGAAGAGGGTGAACACTGTACCTGCAAATACGATGCTACCATAGTCAAGGGCCTCCCTGAAGGCCCCTGCAGCGCCAAGGGAGAGTAGTATGTTGCCCAGGAGCAGCTCTATTATAAGTGTGAGGACCAGGGAGACTGCCAGTGTTATGATGACTGTGTGAGTTGCACTGTTGTCCACGGCGTCCATGTCACCGGCCCCCAGGTACCTTGATACCGAGGAGGCGGCCCCTGCACCGAGACCATTTGATAAACCCACCATGACCATGTAGACTGGTGTCACGAAACCTATGGCTGCGAGGGCCTCACCTCCCAGCCCAGCGACCCAGACCGCATCCACAAGGTTGTAGATGGATGTGAGGAGCATCGCTATTATCATTGGGCCTGAGAGCTTCAGGATGGCCCTCCTCGGGTCCCCCCTGATTATATTAACGCCTTCTGTCATCTTCAATCCTCCTTATCTCCATTGCCTCCTCTGCAAGCCTCTGGCACATCCTGATGAATGCTTCCTGTTCTTCCATGGTCATGTTTCTGAACAGGAGTTCTGCCCATTTCCTCTCAGCATCCATTATGATAGGTATGGCCTGCCTGCCCTTCTCTGTGAGACTGAGCATGTATCTCCTTCTGTTATCTGGGTCCTGTTTTCTATTTAAAAATCCCCTGTCTTCCAGTCGCCTGATGGTCCTTGCTATGGTCCCCTTGTCCACCTGGAAGAACCAGGCCAGTTCGTCCTGGGTGACTCCAGGTCTGTGGTTTACGCGAAGTATGCATGCCACTTGGGCGTCTGTGAGGTTCATGTCTTCAAGTTCCCTTGATATGAAGACCCTGTGGCTCCTGAGGATTATTGAGAGAAGCCCTCTTAGTGGTATCTTTGGATTCAAATAATCAACTCCTGTGGAGTGTATGATGGAACCAACCATATAAATGTTGTTAGTGCAACTGTTGTTAATGCAACATAAAGTTCTGTGTGTAGGAACAGGAATAAGTCAGTTAAAATAAAAAGGATGGATTAGAGGACCAGATAAGCCGGTAACCTTCCATTCCTTCCATAGAAATCAATTATTCTACTGTAACCAAGGACAATGCTTATGAAGCTCAACCTGCCATGGCCTGTGGTCGCATATCTTGGTGCCCTGCCTGTGCGGTCTATGAACCCCTTTATGCCTGAAGCCACTGATACATAAGCTGCACGGTACAGCCTACCGGACCCTGATATACCCGTACTTCCAGCGTAGCCCACAGAACGTGGTTTTAGTGGGTTCAGAGTGCCACTATTGAGCTGTATGGTCCCACGTGTAAGGAGGTCTAGAAACTGGGCCATAGTGTACCTCCGCGCCTGTATTGTCAGATATGATGGGAGCTGCCTGTAGCGTCCATAGTATTTATTCACCCATGCCGCAGCTGCAGTAAGCTGTCCAACGCTTATCCCTGTTACAGGAGCTGCTAGGACATTAACTGTGGTGTTGACCATCTGATTATCAACCACTGCAGTTATAAGGACCCTTCCTGGACTGTTAAGGTTCCTGAGTACGGAGGAGGCCGTCCCATTAACCATAAGGGCATCATCCAGCACACCTGCACTTGATGAGAAGTTAACAGGTAAACTGAACCCTGTATGGTGGATGCCACCCTCACTGTCCTCTCTGAGGCTTACTGTAACCACTGGTTTGCCGCCCACGGTAACAGTTGAGGGGTCAACCCTCATCTTCAAAACCAGCCACGGGTCGCATATAACATCACTTGCCGTGAGTTCTGTGAAGTCAGGTACGTTGCTACCCCACCAGTTGTAGCGTGCATCAATCCCCTCACCCGCCTCACAGTAGACATCAACATGGGCGTTGTTTATGATGCGGCAGAAGTTAAGCACAGTCCTTGTGTAGTAGCTTAGTACAGCTGAGCCAAGTTTCCATGTATCTGCGCTGTTACCCGTGAAGGTACTGCCCCTTATATCTGCAAGTTCCGCGTGTAAGCTCCCCACTGCACCCGCACCAAAGTATGCACTGTTATCTGTGAAGTTACTGTTCCTCACTGTGAGGTTACCGTAGTTATTCCTGATTGCACCTGCATGCTCATCTGCCCTGTTGGCGTGGAAGGTGCATTCATCCACGAGGGCTGTGGCCTGATCCAGGAAGACCGCTCCACCATACTCTGCACTGCATGAGGAGAATGTGCTGTTTACAAGTGTCACAGGGAACATTCCTGAGGTACTCCCGCCAAATAGACCGCCCCCATAAAGGGCTAAACTGCCATTGAAGACTGAACCTAGATATATGCAGCATCACCCTCATTGTATGGGGAAAGGAAGACTGAACCCCCGAATTGATCGGCTGTGTCCCGTTTGAAGGCTGAATCTTTGACTGTGATGTTCCCATAGCTAGTGATGGCCCCACCATTCCCTGCATGGTTTGATTCGAAGGATGAATCTATAATCCTGAGACTGGAATGTGCGGTGCTGAAAACTGCACCCCCAGCACTGGCTGAGTTTTCAATGAAAAACCGAATCGATTATGGTTGAAGCACCGTACTCAGTGTGAATTGCTCCACCTGCGTTCTCTGCATGGTTCCACTTGAATTTACTGTTC
>JGI24504J29685_1000279_pt1 | contig 22984 bp, 25 predicted proteins | sample BioPla4RNA1_FD_29685 | JGI IMG/M metagenome (IMG submission 29685)
CGGAAATGGGAGGTCTTGATCGAGAGGGTTGGGTGGAATTACCTGATCCGGCAGGTTCTCGTATTGGATCGTGAGGACTACAAATTATATGATGTAACCCTCAGACCCGAATGCATCAAGACGGTGAGGGAGAGGGTTAAGGGGTTCACCACCGGGTCCTCTGTTCTCTCATGGAATGATTTCATGGTTGAAATGAAGAATAAGGAGGTGATGTAATATGCCATTTATTGGTGTTCTTGTATCTGATGAGATATATGAGTTGATTAAGCGTGATGCTGAGGAAGAGGAGAGGAGCATCTCCTCAAAGGTGAGGTACATAATAAAACAGTATTACCGTGATGAATTAGAGAAGGGGGATGAATAAGATGAACATATTCAACATGCTCGACAGAGCAACCGAGAAACTAAAGGAGATCAACCCTGAAACCGTTAAACTCGTCAAGAGAACCGTGACGGCTGATGCGACGGATGAGGAACTGGCCCTGTTCATGTACATGTGCTACCGCTATAACCTCGACCCCCTATTGGGGGAAATCTATTTCATGAAGGCGGGGAAACACAGCAAACCCTCCTTCATAGTCTCCCGTGACGGATACCTCAAAATAGCTATGAGCAACCCGGAGTATCAGGGCCTCAACTCCTTTGTCGTGAAGGAAGGGGATGAATTCGAGATTGATGCCGAGAAAGGAACAGTAAGGCACAGGTTCGGCACCAAGAGGGGTGAGATTCTTGGGGCATGGGCGGTGGCCTACCGGAAGGGCTTCAAACCCCAAATCGCCTTCGTGGACTTCAAAGAATATTTTAAACCTAAAAGTCAGGCTTGGAAGGAGTACCCGTCAGCGATGATCCAGAAAGTAGCCGAAGTCTTCGTGCTAAGGCGACAATTCAATATAACCGGGGTGGTTGCGAGGGAGGAGATAGACACTAAACTACCAACCCCCACCGCCCCGCCAACGATAACTGAGACTGAGAGGGAGGTGGTGCTTGAGGGTATCGGATCCACAAGGCCCGAGCCACAGGCGGAGGACAGTGACACTCCTAAGTTAAAGATAACCCTAACCCCTGCTAATAGGGATCTTGCGATGGCCCTTAAAAGGGAACTTGAGGACAAAGGGGAACCGGTGAATGGTGAGAATATTTACCGCCTCGCTAAGAAGAAGTTTGAAGAGGGGGAATTATCAAAGGAAGATTTTGACAGGATAAAAACGGCCACAACCGGCTAATGGGAGGTTAAAATGATGGATCTCCTAAACAATCTTTTTTCCAGGGAGGGCATACCAATCGTCCCCTTTAATGCTAAGGGGGATGTGGCGGATAAAAACTGGAGGCTACTCACTGAAAAAACACAGACCACTAAGGATCTGCAGTTGATTCAGGAAAAGCACCCGGGGGCTGGCCCGATTCTTGGAGTTAAAGACCTCCGCATGGTTGAATTCACAAATCCCTTCATTTATACTTTATTCTTACAGAGGTTCCCTGAGTTAAGGGACTCATTCACAGTTAGAACAAATGACACTATACGTCTTTTTGTTAAGAGTGAGAACGGGGTTAAGGCTGTCCCAAGTATTGGTTTGGGGGTTAAGGTTCATCAGCAGGGCCCCGTGCAGGCGTTCGGGTTGAAGGATGAGGGTGGCTTCACCGTCATCGAAACCCGGGGGGATAAACTGGTAGAGTACCCCCACCTTATCCGTGAAATCTCAGGGTGGATCTGGGAGGTGGAGGAGAAGCACCCGTGGTTGTTATGGCCCTGCATCCAACGGTTAATGAGCAAGAAGAAGTTCAGCAGGAACATCATCAACCCGATCCTCAACCTCATCCTACATTATGATCCGGAGGCGGATGAGAACCTCGCCATCTCATTCTTCGAGGACTGGCCCTCCTTTAATGAGGAGATTGTGAGGAGGGCGTACCGGGAAACCCGTGAACTGATCGAATCCGATGAACTGAAACCACCGACCTGCAAGTACCTCAGAAGGAATGCGGGGATGAAAAAGAAGTCATGCCTCGACTGTTCAAGGCCCGATGAAATCCGTAAGGATGAGTTCACCCTTGAGAGGATCGAATCACTCTTCAAGGATAAAGGGAGGAGGATCCACCACGGCCAGTACTTCGACCCGGATAACGGCCTCATCTATGCGAGCCGTCTACCCGGATTCGATGAAATTGCAGTAGTAACTAAGGAAGGGTTTTTCAAGGGCTTACCGGCGGATTATGAGGGCCCCAAAGGTGATGCCTACATCATCGAGGGACATACAGCCCCACTATTTGATTCCACAATTGAGGACATGCTCGCCGTGGCCAAGATGACACAGGAACCACACCCCGAATTAACACTATCATCAGTCTATGATGAAGTCCTATTACGTGTCGTGAACCACTACCTTGAACTCAGAGACCCACGTGAAGCGATGATACTCGCCCTCTGGATCATCGGAACCTACATGAGGCAACTCTTCATATGGTACCCGTACATCACCTTTTATGGGTTGAGGGATGTGGGGAAATCCACCGCCCTATCAGTCCTCAGCCACGTCTGTTTCGATGGTGGGGGTGTGATTAGCGGATCAGGGACAGAGGCCACCCTCCTTCGTTCCGCCGAGTCCAGTAAGGGCCTCAGGGTGATCGACCACTACGAGGTCATAAGGAAATCCAAGGACAAGAAACAAGTCTATGAGCAGTTCCTTGAGAACGCATGGCACCTGCATACTGTTGCTGAGAGGACCAATGCTAACACGATGGAGGTTGAGAGGTTCAGGATCGCCTCCAGTGTCGCTGTGGCCTCCCGGTACATTGACAACGTCCTCGAGGAGAAGGGTATCGTGTTTACGATGGTTGACAGTGCTGATGAAGACCTGAAGAATCGTAGCAGTGAGATCGATACTGACCCGTTTTTCAAGGATATCCGCCGACGCCTGATGTACGTCGCACTACAATATGCTGGGAAGGTTTTCATGAAGTATCATGAGATCCCGGAGGTGCCTGGCCTGTATGGTCGTGATAGGAACAAGTTCAAACCGTTACTCGCCCTCGCCCTCATCCTTGAGGAGGAGGGGAAATCCGGCCTCTTCGATGAGATAGCGGATTATGGTGTGGAATACAGGTTAGCAAGGAAATCTGAGGTTAAGGATTTGGAGGAGGCCTTGCTTATGTGTATCATTGAGAATGATCTTGCCAACACCACGTATTCTGAGTTGATGGATTACCTGGAGGATGCTGGTTTTGATCGTGTGCACTGGCAGACCATCCGCTCCGACCTCAAAAAATTGAATATTGGTTTTAAAGCATATAAGGGTGTTTCTCAGAGATCCGCCACTGTTTATGTTGATTTGAGGAGGGCGAGGGAACGTGCCATCCAGAGGGGTCTTATTAAGCCAGTGAATGGTTCTGATGAGGATTCAGGGGATGATGAAAGTGTGGATGAAAACCCCCACGAAACCCGTGTAAATACACCAACCGATATAGATGAAACCATTGAAGAACAACCAAAAAAAAGTGAAACCGGGGGGTGGAGTCTGTGGGGTTACACCGAGGAAACCACAAAGGACACTGAATCATCTGGGGGCCCGGCCCTGTTAACCGATGAACCCCCCAACATCCGGAAAACCGGGATGGGTGAGATTGAAAAGAGGATAATCAAGGAACTCCAAGACCCTGACGACCCACGGCTCGGCACAGGGGTCGGTTCCCTCACACGCCGGGTCTCAACTGACTTAATGGTTGATGTTGAGGATGTCAGGAAGGCCCTCATGAAACTTATGAGGGAGAGGGTGGTTGAGGAGCCGGTGATGGGGTACTATAAACTTGTGGAGTACACGGAGTGGTGATACAGGATGTCCAAGACGCTTGACAGGTTCAAGAAAGCAAAACGCCTGAAGGTCAAACTGCTCGGTGAAGTCGATGAAGGCCTACTATTCGAGGTGCAGGGTTCTAATGGGCCCTACACTGTACTCTTGAACCCGCAAGGGGTGTCCTGCAACTGTAAGGATTACGAGTACAGGTCACTCACAGCGGATGGGTACAGTTACATTTGTAAGCACGTCTGGGCCGTGATGATTCATATCTCTAGTGGGGGCTGGTTATGACTGAGGATAAGTCAACTTTAATTAATACTTGTGTAATATGCGGTTACAAGACCAACACCCGCCACGTCAAAGGGCAGGGCCACACATGTATTCAGTGTATCAGCGATGATGACCTTGTATTCTGTGATCAATGTGGGGAGTACCATAAATTCAAAGATTTCCCCGTTAAAGCGATTCGTAAGAACGGGCTGATAATCCGCAGGAGGATCTGTAAAGACTGTTACAAACTCAAGGGGGAGAACACAGTATCCATCTGCAAGAAATGTGGCCGTCACGCATCCCTCAGACTCGTAAAAGACAAAGGGACGATCTGCAATGATTGTATCAAGGATGATGACCTTGTGTTCTGTGAGTCATGCAGAGAATTCAAGCCATGGGTGGGGTTCCCATTACGTGAACAGACGAAGGGGTACCGGTGGAGGGTCTGCAAGGAATGTAAGGATAAGGGGGCCACCGTACGTTACAACCCATTCAATGGGGCCATATACAAGACATGTGGCTATGGTTCTAAACGGAAAGGTTCTAAGAGAAAGAGGCTTCCATTGAAGACGAGGCGACTGCTCAGCAGATACAAACACGCCGTCCACGTGAACAACGGGACAATGTACATTGACATAGACTTTGCTGTGAGGTTCATGAACGACCCCCACCTGCAGGCACCAAAGTTGATAGAACTCTACCACCACTTAATGGGGGGTAAATGGTTCATCACACCCAAAAATAGGGGGGATAACCATTAATCTTAAAAAAAAGTTTGGGTTCTGTGATAACTGTGGGAAGAGGACGGTTGTGAGGCTCGTGAAAGACAGGGGGTGGCTGTGCACCAAGTGTATCGCAGATGACGACTATGTGTTCTGCCCGAGCTGTAAACGATACAGGAGGTGGACTGATTTCAAGGAATACGTTTACGTCCATGGTGGTAGGAGCCGGTACCATGCCTGCAAGTCATGTCATAATCCGAAGTCGGGTGGTGATGGGTACGGGTACTGTGAAGAGTGCGGGAAACGTACAAGGCCCCGCCTAACCGGGGATGGGAGGCTCGTATGCATCACCTGTCTACCCGTAACGGGGAGGGTTCTCTGTCAGGGTTGTGGGGAGTTCAAGGATGTCACAGAATTCCGAAGGGTTCACAACCAATTATTGGGGGTATCAAGGATGAGGATCTGCCCTGAGTGTGAGAGGAACCATATCCCTGTCCGGATAAACCCCATCACTTTTAGGCGGAAGATGATGGAGAACAAAGATGAAAGCAGGGAGGGGTTGGAGTATCATGAGGATGTGCCGGGTCTTGACGGGCTTTATAACATTGATCTCCTCATACAGGATGGGGTTATCAGCAGGGAGGGTGATGAGTACCGTCTTAGTGTGAGGTGGGCGTTGAGTATTGTCTCTGAGACTTTCATCAGCGACCCGGTCGTCAGAGAGATACGTGAGAAGATCCTGTCCGGCGACTTCTGTTTCCATAATAAACTCAAAGATTAAAACCCCCCACCACAGAAAGAACCATTTTTTTCACTGTTTTTTATAGTCAAGGGGGCCCCCCATCACTTTTATATTATCACCGCACAGATAATATTATTAATCTCAAAATATTATGTGGGAGGTTTGGTCTGCCTGAAGAAGAAGAGGAAGTGCAGGTGGTGTGGCCTCGAATTCACACCCAACAGGCACAGGAAATTCTACTGTTCTGAACACTGCAGGTTGGAGGCCCGCCGTGAGAACCAACGCAACTGGGCTTACAGGAAATACTACTCCTATTATCGCCTCTTCAAATATAATCTTGATTTTGTTGACACCGTTGAGGAACCATTGAACAACCCCCATATACGGGTCTGCCCGGAGTGTGAATCAACCAACCTCTTTTTCGACCGTAAACGAGCCGAAACCACATGCAAAGACTGTGGCTTGGTCCTATACCACCCCTACCCTTATGCTTGGTATATAAGAGTTATTTACCCCCATACCAAACCACACCCCCAAGTGAAGAACAGGGAACACCACCTTTCCTGTCGATAACATATAATAGAGGTGGTGTTAATGATAACTGAACGAAACGAAACAATAGCAATACTAATCCTTGGAGTCCTCGGAGCACTCTCCATGTACAAAGGAAACACGGAACTCGCATCAGTCGTTGTCGGGGCCATCGCCGGGTACATAACACACAACATCACAGCGGAGGAAAACTAAGAATGGCCCCAGACAGGAACAGCACCAAAAACCATGAATGCCTCAGAAACAAAGACTTCAAGGACTACTACGCATTCAAAGAATCCATTCTGAAATTCATGGGGGGGAAGGAAGTGACGAACGGCTACATAAACAACGAATTCAAAGAACTCAACCAGAGACTCGACGACCTCGAGAACAAACTATACAAACTCATATTCCTATTCCTCACAGTAGCAATAACAAACCTGTCCTCAATGATCATCATGATGATAAACATGCTAAAACCCTAAAAAAATCAAAAGGAGGGTGAACATCCCATGCCAAGACGCAGCAAACTAACACCCGAACTCCAAGCCAGAATCTGCAAATACATCGAAGAAGGCTACACAATCGAACAAAGCTGTGCCCTCAGCGGAATCGGAGTCAGCACCTACTACCGATGGCTCGAAAAAGGCAGGAAACACAAAAGAGGCAAATACCGGGAGTTTTGGGAGGCAACCCAAACCAGTGAACAAATCGCCGAAGCCAAAATACTCCAAACAATCCTCCAAACAGCCAAAAGCGACCCCCTCAAAAACATAAAAGGCGACTGGAAAGCCGCAGCATGGTACCTTGAACGAAGAAAACCAAAACGCTGGGCAAAAACCGAAAAACTACAACAAGACATAAAAGCCGATGTTAAAAAGACTGAACTGCAGGTTGACATTGAACAGGCCAGGAAATACTTTGAGGAACTTGAAAAGGAATAGAGTGGGGAACCGGCAATGACACGTGAGGGGCCCCGGACATTCACAGCTGAGGAGAAAGCACTCCTCTACAGGACGATCCTACTGAACCCCTACATCCCCCACAGGCCATTCCGCCAGCAAGCCGAATTCCTCTGCGACACCTCAGATGAAGTATTTTATGGTGGATCCGCTGGTGGGGGTAAATCCGACGCACTACTCATGGGGGCCCTGCAGTACGTGGAGGAACCCGGGTACTCAGCCCTGATACTCCGCCGAACCTACCCTGAACTCACACAGGAAGGCGGATTAATCGACCGTAGCCACGAATGGTTAGAAGGCACAGACGCTGAATGGTCAGAGTCAAAGAAACAATGGATTTTCCCCTCCGGGGCGACACTACAATTCGGGCATATGGAGTATGAGAAGGATAAGTACAGGTATCAGGGTTCAGCGTATCACTTTATTGGTTTTGATGAGTTAACTCAGTTCACTGAGACTCAGTACCGTTTCATGTTCCGTTCACTCCGTAAGGACTCGGATGATTGGTTACCACTTCGGATGAGGGCGACGGGTAACCCGGGTGGGCTGGGCCATGACTGGGTGAAGGAACGGTTCATTGAGGGGGATAAGAAGTTCATACCATCCTCGTGGAGGGAGAACCCTTACCTTGATAGGGGGGCGTATGAGAGGGCTCTTGATGAACTGGATCCGGTGATGAGGCAGTACCTCAAATATGGGGATTGGGATTACATACCAGCGAAGGGTGAATTATTTGATTTTAATATCCTTGAATCTTTGATTGCTGATTTTGATCCTTGTGAGGTTGATTATCGGCGACTCGTTAGGGGCGTGGATTTCGCAGTTACGGGTAGTGGTGATAGGACGGCGATGACACTTATAGGTGCACGGGAGGGTATGGAGGCCTATGACATCCTCGACTGCAGGGTGTATCAGGGGACACAACCCGAACAAATCCTACTTAGTGTGATTGGGGATGACCTCGACCTCTACGGGCCCCTTGGGGTGGAGTATGTGATTGAGAAGGAACCCGGCAGTAGCGGGGAATTCACCGAACGGTACATTAAGGAACTCGTTGAGGCTGAGCACGGCCCAGATGTCACCTTAACCTTTGAGAGGCCGGTGAAGAACAAGTTCAACCGTGCCCGTCCCCTCAGCAGGGCTGTGAATAATGGCCTTGTAAGGTTACTCCGTGGTGGGTGGAATGATGAGTTCATCAGGGAACTCGCACAGTTCAGCAGTGACGAATCCCTGTACCAGTATGATGATATTGTTGACTCAGCATCACTCTCCTTCAACACCGTCAGGGGTAGGGGGGCTGAGCTGAGCATAACATTCTAAGAGGAGGGAAGATAATATGAAGGAAGGAAATGATGATATGGGCCTGGGTGTCTCCTTCATCGGGGCCCGTGAAGGGTTCACTTTGAAGGAGGTCACCGATTACGCCTTAAAGGATGACAAGACCAAACATTTGATTAAGGATCCTTTTGAGCGGGTGTATGGTGAGAAGGAGATCGTCCCACCACCATATGACCCAACCCGACTATCAATACTCTTGGAGGCCAACACCACACACTCGGCCTGTGTCCGGACGATAGCCAGTGATGTAGTCAGCCCCGGCTGGACACTTAAGGGGGAGGAGGATGCCATACAGTTGGCTGAGGAAACCATCAAGGCATTCACTGATCCACTTGATGAAACCTTGAAGTCGGCGGTGATTGATTATCAGGCGATAGGGTACTGTGCCCTCGCAGTATCCTATGAGGACAGCGTCCCTGTGAACCTCTACCATATACCAGCCCACACTATGAGGCGGACTTACGATGACATCAGGGCCGTGCAGAAAGTCGGGGAGAAGGAGGTCTGGTTCACCCTCGCCGGTACTGATAAGAAAGTCGACCCCGAGACGGGGAAATTCAATGATAACCTTAGTGATGAGGAGGCTGGGGATAGTATAATCTGGATTAACCGGTACAACCCCCGGAGCTACTTCTATGGATATCCACCTATCATTTCCGCTTTGAATAGTATTTACCTTGAACTCTCAGCCAAACGCTACAACACCATGTTCTTCAAGAATTACGGTGTACCGAGCCTCATCGTCTCATTGATTGGGAATTTTCAGGATAAAGACCCAAACAACCCCACATATGACGTATCAGAGAAAATCAAGGAGGGAATCAAATCCACCATCATGAACCCCCATAGTGCCATGGTCATGACAATGAAAACCACCGACAAGGACTCCATAAAATTCGATGTTAAGGAACTCGGGGGTCTGAATACAGAGGCGGGGTTCCTTAAACTCCTTGAGAGGGTGGAGGATGAAGTGCTCAGTGTCCACAAGATGCCACCCTATCGTATCGGGGTGAATCGGACTGGTAGCCTTGGTGGATCCACCGCAGTTGAATCCAGTAGGACATACTATGAGTCTGTGATTAAGCCTTTGCAGGCCCGCCTATCCAATGCCTTGAACCATTACCTGTTCCAGCCGATTGACCCTGACCTTAAATTAGTCTTTAACACTGTGAACCTCAGAGAATTTAAGGCTGAAGTGGATAGTGTGATTAACCTTGTGCAGGCGGGTATCCTCACGCCGGCTGAGGCCAGGGGAGTTATGAAGCAGTACTTCGACTTGGATGATGACATGGTGGGTTATGAGGCTGAGAACCTCTACCATCGTGGCGTGCCATTGGATTCCATGTCCGCCCTTAGCCTTAAACCACCATTGGAGACTGCCCGTGAACTCCTAAGGGAGCCGGAGGAACAGGAAGGCGGGCGGGGATAAGATGGTGGGGATGATATGAGGGTGGATAAACGAGTACGGGGCAAACTACTCATCGAGGAACAAAGACTACTCGCCCGTCTGAGCCATGAATTCTACATGAACCTCCGGCCCCTGCAGGATCAACTGTGCCTCCGTATCATGGAAGTTATGAAACAATTCAGGGGCCCAGTCAACGAGGATGTACAATTATATGATGAGGCCCTCCACCTACTTGACATCGTGTTTCAGGATCACCTCAACCACTTACCCATCAAACTCATCGAATCATATGCACGGATCAACGTGGAGGTGGACCGGTTCCATGAATGGAGTAAACAATTAATCACCGGGGAGGAGCCATTAAGGAGCACGTTTAAGGAGTCCCGGCCCCCGGAACCCGAGGTGATGGTGATGGGTGAACCTGAATCCTTCTACCTGATTGAGGAGGATGAACTCCCACCCTATGACCCGTCACAGTTGAAACCCACTGAGATCGGAGGGGTGACCGGTGTCCCATACGCCCGACCGGTAATTGTGGCGGGGGAATTCGATCCACGGGCCAAAAGGTACATGGAGGAACTGGCACTCCGGAAGTGTGTCACCCTGAACAGTGCACAGAAGGAACCAGTCAAAAAAGTACTCATCTACAGTTTCGAGAAGGCCGAACCACTCAGGAATACTATGAGGCGTATGGAGAAACACATCCACCACCTTAAATTCTGGCAGATCGAACGGATAGCACGCACAGAAACACATCAAGTCTTCAACTGGAGTAAGTATAAGGAGTATCAGGATGACCCATTCATTGAATCGGTGCAGTGGTTGACTGTGGGGGATAATCGGGTGAGGAGGAGTCACCGCCTATGCCATTTAGTTGTGAGGCGTAAGGGCGAACCATTCCCCAACGGCCTGTTATACCCCCATGACCCAAAGGGGCCTGCAAGGGAGGTTATCCAGTGCCGATGCACCATCGTCCCCTACATCATCGCCCCTAGTGTGGCCCCGGCTCCACGTACAAGGACACCCACACAGATGGCCCCGGAGTCTAACTGGAAACCACCGGTGGAGGAGAAACCAGCCAAATCCTTCAAACTCCCACGAACCTACCTGAAGAAACCCCCACGGGCCACAAGCAAATCATCCCCTCCACTCGTTTACGCTGACAACCCCAAAGATTACCCCAGATTCTTAGGGGTGTTCATGCAGTACCCTGAGGACACCCGCAACCTCATCAATGAAATCCACATCACAAGGGACATGTCATCGAGTGTTGACTTGGAGGCCATGAAACTCCGGGTGGGCCTGTATGATGGCTGGGAGTCCGACCTCCACTACCTCATCGGATACATAATAGACCACACAGCAGACCCCGACACAGGGGCCCATGGTGATGTTGATCCATTGGAATTATACAGGTCGGGGGCGAGTATGCTCTGGGGTGTGAAGGATCGGCGGACACCCCCATACCTTAACAGTGGAGTGGTCAGGGAAGCGGAGGAGTACCTCCCAATTAAAAGGTACGTTGACGGCAAACTCGACACAACTGAAATCCTACCCACCCTTCATATGAAACTCCACAGTGATGACTTCAAGGAATTCATCAAGGGATGCCCTGAATCCTTTAATCTCCTCTCACGTGTCCTTGGCCCCGGGTTGCTGGATTCTGTCGAGAACAATAAATGAAAAAGAAACAGTGGTGTTAACCTATTATGAAGTTATCTGAACTCATATCCATGGAGTCCCTTAAGCGTAAGGGGATGGAATCAGCACCGGTGAGGATCCCCGATCATTACCGTGGTGGCACGGTGGAGTTCCTTGATGATGACTTGCAGGGGGTTTCGAATCCCTTACTGGCCTCTACTTATAAGGTGACAAGTCGGGATGCGAGGAGGGAACTGTTCCTACCATACAGGAACAACTATGTCCTTGAACTCATTCACATGGATGACAGGACACTCAAGTACACGTATAATTCTGATGCTACGAGGCTGATTAAACTGGAAATCATAAGGGGATGATACTATGCCATGGAAACTGAACAGGAAGGCGTATAATCATGCCATGAAATTGATTGAGGAGGGTAAGATTAATGAAGGAGAATGGAGTGCCCCCAACCTCTCTGACTTTAAGGACATCACGGAATACAGTTTATTCCACCTTGCAGTTGACCCCGAACGTGACCCGGAAACCGCCGGGGCCTACGCCTACCCCTATGGGAAGGATGGTGAAGTTTACATTCAAGCGTTGAGGAGCATCAGATCCTACTCGGCGGGGGCCCGGGGAGCAGAAAAGAATCAGGAAATCTTTGATGCCAGTGGCCGACTCCTCGACAAGATCGCATTATTGACAGGTAAGGGTATAGATGAATTAACCGTGCAGGTACCGAGGGCGATTAAGGAGACATTCACGGTTAAATCAGAGGAACAGCGAATGATAACAGGGCCTGTACTTATACCAGATTACAGGGACTGTCAAGCTCCACAAGGGGAGAGGCCACTAACAGCTGATGAGATAACTGAGAAGATGATGACCTTCTATGACTTCAAGGTATTCGATGTCAAGCATAATGCCATCAGGGAGGGGGATTTCACATCTGTAGCTGAACTTGTGGAGTCATGGCAACTGAAGGAGGACTGCAGGGGTTACCCGAGGGGTACGTGGATTGTTACGGCGAAAGTCACTGATGATGAGGTCTGGGGGGCCATCAGGAGGGGTGAACTCACCGGGTTCAGCATCACAGCCATACCCCGGGCCAGTGCTAAGGAGTTATTCAACCTCAAAGATGAGGTGGGTGGTGGTGTCAGGAATGTTCCACTCGCAGAACTCGATGACCCTGTGATCTGCACGATCTCACTAACTGATAAGCCATGCGTCTTCGACGCCAAGATACTGAGTATGAAGGAGGATGGTAATGTGAAGGATGAAAAGAATGTTTTGAAGAAGATTTATGAGGTGCTCACTGAGTACTTCACCGGGAAGGAGGATTCGGTGGCCGTGGAGGAACCAGCACCAGTAGAGGAACCGGCCCCCATAGAGGCCAGAGAAGAACCCAGCGACTCATTCAATGATATCCTCTCAAAACTCGACGATGCACTCGAAAAAATCAACCGGCTCGAAGAGAAACTCAACGAAACAATCAACGAAATAGAAGCCACACAGGAGGACACCAACACTGAGGCCGAGGAAGTGGCCACAGAAGAACCAGCGGAGGAACCCGAACCAGAAACAGCAGAGGAACCTGAAGTGGTGGGGGAGGAGGTTACAACCAAGGAAACAAAACCCGAGAAGAAATCAGTACCCCCAGATGAAGCCACAGTGAAAGAGAAATTAGACCTCATGGAGTACCTCGGCAGAGACCCCACAGGGGTGCCCAAAAAATAAGTCACAATCCCCAATAAAAAAAAAAATTTGAGGTGATAAGTATGGATGATATGCTTGAAATGATTGAAACAACAATGAAGCAGATAACAGTCGCCGACCTCGGTGCAAGCGTCCTTAACCCTGAAAGGTACGCCCAGTACGTTAAGGGACTGATGAGGCCCGAATCGATCCTCTCAGATATCAGGTACACGCCGATGGAGAGCCAGAGGACACTCATCGACCGGGTCGTTGCACCTGACCGTGTCCTCAGGAGACTCAGTGAAGGCACAATGGCAGGGGAATCCGCACCAACCTTCAAGCAGGTGCAGATGGATGCCGTCCCATTAATCGGTTACATGCCAATCTATGACCCCGCCCTGAGGAGGAACCTTGAGGGTGGTAACTTCGAATCAACCCTCGTCGACCTGATGTCAGGGGCCACAAGGAGGGATATTGAGGAGTTCCTTGTATTCAGCCGTGTCAGTGCAAGTGACACCAGTGGGGATATCCTCCTCGGCTCTGAAGGATTCATAAGACAGTCAATCATGGCCTACGGTGACTCCACAGACGGGAACGTGGATAACAACATCCTCTATGGTGAAAACACAGCATCCGGTGAAGACCCTGACTTCGACCCTGAAATCGACAAGGACAACGTAACAGCACTCTTCGACAGTATGCTTAAGGCCCTACCCTCTGAGTACACTGGAATGCCAAGTGACTTCAAATTCTACGTACCCTTTGAGGTAGCGGATGCGTACAGGGATTACCTCGCATCAAGGAACACCCTGGCCGGGGATGAAATGCTAATGAGCGGTGAACTCAAACCATACAAGGGAGTCCCCGTCAAGTACTGCCCAGTCCTTGATAAGGAATTCAATAACTTTGATGCTGTTATTGACTTATTCCAGAAGCCAGTTATCCTTACCCAGCCAAGCAACCTGATCTTCGGCCTGTTCCAGGAGGTTAAGGTTGAGGTTGCCCGTGAACCCAAATACGCAAGGACTGACTTCGTCATCCAGACAGAGCCAGCGAGTGGTGTGGAGGTACCTGAGGCCTGTGTTGTGGCCCTCCCGGATGCGGATAAGAATGATGCGGATGCACTGTGGAGCACAACATAAACACCCCCCCCAATCCTCCACCCCCACTTATTTTTATTTTATCATATGAGGGGGTGTGTTGTATGGGAAAATCTTTTTGATGATTCTCCATTACCATGGATGGGAGGGTGGTGTTCATGTTCGAGGATCCTTTAACTGAATTAACATTCACGATAATCCTAATCATGCTCATATTAACAATGATTTGGTTGATTTTATGATAAGCACTGATCTACTAATCCGGTTCACTGGTGTGGAGCCCGAGACCTTCGGTTTCAAGGATCAGGAGGAGCTTGAGGGGTTCCTTAATGAAATCATAAGTATGGCTTCGGATATGATAAGGGAGTACACCGGGCAGGTATTCCCTGAGGCCGTGCCCAGCATAGTCAGGAATTGCTGTCTACGACTTGCGGGGAATATTATCGCACAGGGGATAGCCAGGCAGGATATCGAGTTATTAAGATCGGGGGATTACAGTAATGAATTACTCAGGAGTGATGTGTTCACGAAGGACATCAAGGATGACCTGAAGCAATTCATCCAGTCAGATTCAACCGGATCAGGGACTCCAAGATTCTACACAATAACAGGGGATGAGGAGTGAATCCACATTGACAATCAAGATTGACATCACCGGCTATAAGATGGATGGTTTGGAGGGTAAGATCAGGAAGTGGGCTGAGGCAGGTACTCAGTTATCGGTGAGGCACTTTGAATCCCTCCTTGTTAAGTACACTCCGGCCCGTAAGGGTCGTGGAGGCGGGGGACAACTGAGGGCGTCACTCCATTTCAGGAAACAGGGCCGACTGCAATTCAAATCCACCCCCAAGTATTACTTCACCTACCTTGATAAGGGTACGGGGGTGTATGGTCGTGGGTCACCCATTGTGCCGGTGCGTAAGAAGGCACTGGCATGGCATCCGCAGAACCCCCTGCGGGCATGTGGCCGTGGCACCGGTTGTATAGTCCGGAAATCAGTGAGGGGTATACGACCATTCCGGATAGTCGATAAGGCGACACGTGGATTGCAGAGGGACATTGAACGGATATATGAGATGGTGGCGGAGAAGATAATTGGAGGATAGGATTTGTATGGGTGCAACTGAACCATTAAGTGAAGCAATAATCATGATCCCCGAGACGATCAAGGAGATCATCGAATCCAATGATAACCCCTATGGTCGTATCGCTCTCGGTCAGGTACTGCAGGGGCCAGTGAAGAAGACGCCGATACTCTGGATCATCCCTGAGAGGGTGTCGTTGAGGGATGAGGAGATTCACATGCTACTCTATGATTATAGTGTGACCCTCGCCCATGTTGATAAAACCCGTCGGATGCAGGAGGAACCCATGCTCGCCCCCTCAACCCTCAGCACAGTCTTCCAGTTAATCAAGGATGGTATCCGTGAAAGACACCCCATGAGGATGTTCATTCAGGACATTCACATGGAGTCCCTTGAATGCCTTGGTACTGAGTCTGAGGATAGGGCGGTGATCACATATGAGATGCGTGTGAAATTCCTTATCAGAACAACCCCCTAACATGGGGGGATAGAGTGATTATAAAGTTTTGAGGTGAATTATTATGGGAGAACGGAAAGTTGGATTGAAGAAGGAGGCAAGTTTTGGTGTGGCCCAGTCAACGGTGTCATACTATGCTGAACTCAGCAGTTTCAACCCGAAAATTGAAGGGGAGAACCTTGTACGTGAGACACTATCAGCGAGGGCCCCCAAAATAGTACGGCCCGGCCAGTACAGTCAGAGCATCGACTTTGAGGGGTACACTGACCTTGAACGCATCGGCCACCTACTCTACGGGTGCCTTGGCGAGTACATTTACACAGAAGGGACAGGGGACCAACCGAACACTCATGAGATATACGGGGGGAACACACGGTTACTGCCATCATTCACGATGTTCGCCGGTTACGATGAATTCAACCGTAAATACGCGGGGACAATCATCAGCAACGTTAAACTGGACATGAAGAAAGAAATGATAACATTCAGCGGTAAAGCAGTCGCTAAGACCTCTGAGGACATCACATCATTACCCTCTGAGCCATCACTACCCACGGGCTTCGTTGACACTCCACTCGCATTCTATGAGGCCACAGTGAAGATTGATGATGCTGTCCTCCCGGCCCCCGCACAGAACCTGACGGTGGAGATTGAGAATGAAATCAAAACTGACCTTGCCTTCGGGTTGGGTTCCAGGTTCATGCAGATTCAACCACCTGCACAGTCACGTACAGTTACCCTTGAACTTGACACAGCGATACTTAATGACCAGTGGAACAGTATAATCAAGAAGGCGGAGTTCGGATCCTCCTCAGCCACAAGCCCGGGTTACAGTGTAGGGGAGGTGTCAGCTGAAGTCACATTAACGCCGATGGATAATTCGGGTAATGAGATGACAATTAAAATGCCATCCGCCACCCTCGAGGTGGATTACGGTATCAAAGGCACAGATGTTATAGATCTGAAGTTCAGTATGAGTGGATTGCAGAAGGGTACAGTGACTAAGGTGGGTGGCGATACACTCACAACAGACATCTACATACTACTCAAGAACCACATGAGCAACCTGTCAACATAACCGCACCCCACCTATTTTTTTTGTAGAGAAGAACACGGGGGAGTTGATTTTTTTATGATGCTAAAAACACTTATCAGGCGTAAGGACATTAAAGCTCAGCTTTTGGAGAAGGAGAAGCTATTCGTTAAGGATAATCCGTTTTTAAGGTTTGAGGCGGTGTTTGTTTCTGGTTGGAGGAGTCACTGGACTTGGATCGTGAACATCATCCGTGCAGTCACCACAGTTGAGGGTGATGTACAATCCCTACAGGGGACACTCACAGAGGTGCAGGAGGCACTGGATGACCTCACAAGTAGGGTTGAGGCGATAGAACAGCAACTGAACCCCGAACCACCAGAAGGCGGGGAATAAATCATATACTAATTGAGGTGATGATTACCATGGTACTTGATAAACTGAGCATACTGAAAGGAGTGGAGAAAGTAGAAACCGTGCACATCGAATCCCTTGGCGGTGAAGTCAAAATAAGGCCCCTCACCAGTGAGGAATGGATTCAGATCAGTATGGAGGAGCAGAAGGGACTCGGCGAGGTGGAGGTGAATGTGGGTTCCCTAAGGCAGACTGATGGGACACTGAAGATTAACCTCCAGAAACAGGCTGAGGCCTCCTTCAACGCCAAAGTCAAAGCCGTGAGCCTCGCATTATCATGTGATGGTGAGGAATGGGAGCCGGGGGAGGTTAAGCAGTTACTACCCGGTGTGATCGATGAAATCTATGCTAAAGTAATGGATATCAGTGGGGTGAATGTGGAGGAATCAGAATTAGACCAATTTCATCCGGAGCGATGACGGGAAAGAAATACTCATCCTTGATGATTTAGGTTATAAGTTGAGCGAAACACAGAAGGATTTAACCCCCCTCCAGAGGGCCTTCCTCATTAAGGGCCACGCATACCTCATGGAGGAGAAGAATAAGGTCTTGGATGCTGAATTAAAAAAGTATTAGGTGCGTGTTAAATTCATGAAGGTTAATGTTGAGATTGTGCTCAGGGCGGTGGATCGTGCCTCAAAGGAAGTGGGGAAACTCAGCAAATCATTTAAGGAAGTGGGGAAGGCTGGTGATTCAGCATCCAAGCAGGCCACCGGCTCCTTCAGGAACATTGACCGGGGGGCTAAGAACTCCACCAAAGCCATCAACAATGTTAACAGTTCCCTTGGGAATCTCGGTAAGGGATTCACCTCGACTTCCCGGTCGGCGAATTCATTCACCTCCACCTTGAATAAGTCGATGCGTGATGGTTCACGTGCAGTCACCACTCTACGCACCTCCCTCACCGGCCTCGACGCCGGCCTTAAAAGGAACTCATCAACTGTTAGGCAGACCCAATCAGCAGTCACCGGCTTTGGGAGGACAGCCATCTCAACGTTCCATCAGGTAGGGTCAACCTCAAGTGCCACCGCCCAGAGGATGGCCAGCAGTATGTCCACAGCATCACGTGAGATGAGCAACAGCCTGATGAGTGTTCAGCGGACTGCTAACCTGACAGGGGACAGTATCAGTAGACCCATCATCACAGGAACACGGCAGGCCAGCACCGGTTTCGGTAACCTCTCCCGGGTATGGTCGAACACAACCTCCGCCCTACGCAAGGGTATTAGTAGTGTGGTGGATTCCTTTGGTAGCCTGAATGGGGCGATTGGCGGGGTTATCTCTGGATTCGGTACTCTTGAAATGGCGAGCATCGGATTTGGGGGTGCTATGAACCGTCAGCTCCTCGAGTCGTGGATGCGTATGAAGATAAGCACCGCACAGGCCCGGGAGTACTCCAAGGTTATCAGTGAGGTGAACATGAAGTCACCTGCACCGTCCAGTTTCATCAACCAGTTACTCTCGGGGGCTGTGGTGAGGCAGACTAACCTTTCAGCAGGGGCCCTCAAGTTGCTGGGTCAGAGTGCATCTGATTACTTCGCGGCTTCACAGATGATGGGTAAGAGCGCAATTGAAACCCAGATGGACTTAATCGAGTACATCCAGACAGGGAACACCAGCCAATTGGAAAGGGACAGTATAATTAAGAACCAGATCGATAAATTGAAGGATCAGGCCACGGTGGAGGCGAGGATCAAGGCCCTGAACGAGGCCCTTGTGAAGGAAGGCTATAAAGGTATTAGTCAATTGGATTCGGCTAAGATTAAGTTTGAGGAGTTTAAGGGTCGAATAGAGGAGACTTTTATTGTTATTGCTTCGAGGATGCTCCCAGTGGTGGATAAGATCCTCACAGCCTTTAATAATCTTGATAGTGCAACGGGGGGTTGGGCTTCCACTATCCTCGTGGTTTCCGGTGGTTTTATAGCTGTGGCGGGTAGTATTGGTTTCGCTTTATCCACACTGCAACCATTCACCGCATCTTTATCATCTATTACTGGTATAATTCGTGCTGGTGGTTGGGCAGGGGTATTCAGTGAACTCGGCAGTAGAATATCAATGGTCACGGGTGTTTTCAGTACTCTACGTGCCCGCATCCTCGAATCAGCCATGGCTCAGCGGTTGTTTAATGCTGAGGCGGGTGCGGGGATTATTGCAACCCTCAGGATGAGTGTGGCCTCAGGCCTCGCTGGGATTAAGAATTTGTTCCTTGCGGGGGCTACTAATCTTGTGGCTGGGGCTCAGGCCCTCCTCAATGCTGTTATGAGCATGAACCCTATCGTCCTCGTTATCATAGCGATTACTGGGCTCATCGCCGTCCTATTGTACCTCTGGAAGACTAATGAGGGTTTCCGGCAGGCAGTCATGAAACTCTGGGGTGCCTTGCAGGGACTTGGCAATTATATTATGGGTGGTCTTAGGAAGGCTTGGGATGACTTCATGAAATCCTTGGATGGTGTGAGGAAGGCGATGGAGCCATTCATATCAGCCATTCAAGGGTCACTCACCAATGCATTCAACACACTTAAAGGTGGTGTGGATTGGGTTATCAGTGGCTTGAAAGGGTTGCTCGCCCCGGTGGGCCCCGCTGTGAGCGGATTCCTAAGGATGGCCTATGCTATTGTGTTCACAGGGGACGGGGCCAGGATGCTCATAGATAAACTCGGCCCACTCGGTTATGTCCTCGCATGGATCATCAACCCCATCAGGACACTGTTCTTCGCATTCCAACAGTTAAAGTTGGCGTGGGATCAGTGGGCGAATAGTGTGGAGGGCCGTAAAGTACTAAATGACTTAGGAGTCGCCTTTAATCAGTTAAAGGAGGCTCTCAGACAACTCGGCGAGGCATTCCAGCCAGTCATCGATGCATTGAAGGATGCATGGGGTGAGTTCAGTAAGATATGGAGTCCAGCAAATGAGACGGGTAAAGCATTGAAGAAGGCGGGGGATGGTGCTAAGGAAGTCGGTGATAAAAGTAAAGGTGCACAGGGCCCCTTAGCCATATTTGTTGAAGCGATCAAGGTGGTTGCTTGGATACTGCAGAATGTGGTTATCCCCGCACTCAGGATATTCATCGGTATCATCACATTCCTCACACCCATCATACGAACAATAGCCTCAGCTTTCGCCATGCTCATCGGTGCCCTCACATGGCTCGGGGGGATAATCTGGCAGATCATATCAACCCTATTCGCATTACAATCAGCATTCACCTCCGCCTTCGGCGGGGCCCTCGCATCCGCCTTCCAGTTCATCAGCGGTATCATCTCATTCCCCGGGCAGGTCCTTGGGATACTCTGGCAGGTGATCACGGGGCAGATCTCATGGTCACAGGCCATCCAAAGGTTGATGAGCACCACAGCGATGCGGATGGTGATGGGATTCATAAGGTGGCTCATGGGACTCCCCGGCAGAGTATTCAGCATACTCTTGCAAGTCATAAGTCGGGTCACTGGATTCAGTCCAAGGGCCCTCAGCAGTGCCGGTAAGGTAGGGGCTAATATCATTAAGGGCCTGGTTCAGAAGGTCAGCGAGGCACCCGGGAAGGTCTGGAGTGAGATGCTCAAGATCGGGGAGAGGATCATGCAGGCCGGCAGTGACCTCTACAATAAGGCCAAAGAGGTCGGTAAGAAAATCCTCAACGGACTACTCGGTGCCCTCGGGATTAAATCACCCGGATACATGTACTATGCGGTTAGCGGGGAACTAACAAGGATAAGTAAGGAGTTTAAGAACCGTACCGGTGAGGTTAAGGGGGCTGTGGAGGGTTACGGTGAAGCCATGGTTAACTCCATGCGTGGTTCAGTGAAACTACCCGTACCCGAAGCGAAAGTCGACGTCAGTGGTGCAGTGTCAGGTGTTAATGAGACCGTGAGTAATGTGGCTGGGGGCCTTAAAGGAGTCACCAGCATATCCGCTGATGCAATGAAAGGAGTCATCAACACCACACAGGAAGGTATTAAGGAGTGGACTGGCCTCTACAAGACCGGAACAGGTAACATCCAGTCAGTCATGGATTCAGGCCTCAAAAAGGTCATCGAGGTTAATGCTAAGGGCCAAGTGAAAAATCAGGCCATCCTTAAATCAGGCACTGATGGTATGGTTAAAACCACCAAATCCGGTTTAGAATCCATTAAACGATCATGGAATGATATGAAGGGTAAGGTCGTGGCCTCCGCTAACGCCACGAAGACTCAGGTCACCAGTCACATATCCACATTGGGGGGTAATATTAAACGGTTCTACAGGTTGGTTCAGAATCCCGGCGGTGCAGGTGGCCCCGCTGGGCCCGGCCCCATAGGTGCGGGGTTCATGAGGGGTTTGCGTGTCAGCGTACCCTGTTCTACATGCAGTGCCCCACCCTTACCTTTAACTTCAACTAATGGTGAGGCATTAACCCGACCCTTACCTGAGATGCAGAGGAGAACAGTACGGATTAAAAGGATAGTTGAGGAGTACATGAAATTCTTGAAGGATCCAAGATTTGGATTCGGATGGGATTACAGTGGTGAATGGATTCCATGGGTTAAGGAGAAGATTGGTTCTTGGCCTGTTAATTTCCTTCCCGGTTTGAAGGTTAAGGTGAAAGACTTCGCCACATGGCCACCACGGGGCCTCGCCGGTAACCTCATAGCATTCAGGTCATTAATGTCAGCGATTATTGGCCGTACAAGGTATGCTTTCTATTATGGTAGCAGTGGCTTGTCACCGGCGGAGTTAATCCGGCGGGGAGCCTTTAATTGTTATGATGGGGCCCGTATAGTCACCGCTTACGCCCGTGCATTCGGTTTACCAGCCAGTATCCGCTGTGGCTTATCATGGAACGGTATAAGGCATTGTGCGGCGAATGTCGGTGGTATGTGGTTCGATACAACTGCATTCCAGCATGGATACGGTTGGACAAGTCCGGCTGTGAAGGGTTACGGTGGAGGGGCCTATGTGGAGTCAGCACTCAAAACCCATGCCCGTGCAGGTGCCGGTGCGGTGGTGAGTCGGGATGTCGGGGTGTCACTGGATCATAACGTCACCCTCGAGGTTAAAGTTAAGGGTGATGGAGTCAGTGCATCTGAAGTTAAATCCGCCTTGACTGATAAGGGTGTGATTGATGGTATCAGGCGGGGCCTTGTGGAGGATGAGGGATTCAAGTCAAGGTTGTTGAGGGTGATTGGTGAGGCTATTAGCCGGGAGGAGCGGTACTATGGATTGTAAGTTTTTTGTGTTGAAGTTGCGTTGTGTACTCAATATTTTTTATCATGCCCTCTGTGGGGGTTATGTTAAGGTCACGGGGGATGAACCAGTGGTTGGTGAATGGGTGGATCAACTTGATGATAAGGGGATACTGGTCTTTAAGGGCCCATTGCCTGGTTCATTTCTTGGTGTTTCCTTTCCACCATTCCCTTTAATTATCCTTAATGAGGATGGGGGCTTGGTGGTGGAGGTCTTACTTCATGAGTACGGTCATATAAGGGCGGGGGTCAGGTCGGGTGAGGAGGAGGCTGAGTTTATTAAGGAGAAGTGCTTGTGGAGGGGTGACTTGGTATGATGCAGGATATAACAGGAGGTATTAGTAGGGATGGGAACCTCCTCGGCTACGTGGACCATAAAAACCCGCTAATATTCCAAGATTCGTTTGATAGTGGGATACGGTCGGAGTGGGGTAAATGGGTGAATAGTGGGACATGGTCAGATTATATCCAATCATATAATGGGAAGCTCAGGATCCAATACACTGGAACTGGGGCGTATTATGGAGGGGTTTTTTACCCTCTACCTGCTGGTGACTGGGAGATAAG
>JGI24504J29685_1000592_pt1 | contig 18910 bp, 17 predicted proteins | sample BioPla4RNA1_FD_29685 | JGI IMG/M metagenome (IMG submission 29685)
TTAAGCCCCCTCTTAGCGGCTGCAAGGGCTGCATGGGGAGTTGCAAATTCAAAGTCAACATCAAGTTTGAGTTTATCTGCAACTGCCCTTGAAACAGTCCCCATTATACCGGTACGGTCGTACTTGTCCTTTAATATTTCATTAAGCCTTTCAAGGTCCACCATCCTTGAGCCACCGTCGGCTATCCCCGGGAGGATGACAACGGTGACCTTCCCCCTTTCAAGCTTTATTCGGCCTCCAAGGTCATAGAGGGCAACATCCTCCCCCTCACTGGCATCATGGAGGACCACACCGTAGGCCTCACCATCCCCGTTCCTACGGGCGTAGAGTGTCCCGCCCTCCATGAAGAGCTCCACATGGTCACCCTCACGGAGGTCCTCCCATGCAATGGCCGGCCACACGGACCTGTAGGAGCTCATGGCCTCAAGCACGTCATCGGCGTACTTCCTCAGGGCCATCGCCTCAGATCTCAGCTTCTCAACACCCCTCTTGGTTATCTTGTAATGGGATCTCCCGCCGCCGGCTTCCACAAGCCCGTCCTCTATAAGGCCCTTTATGTTCTCGGACACGGCCTGGACGGTTATCCCGAGCTTATCTGCAATGTCCTTCTGCCTTACATAGGGCTGGTTCTGGGCTATTTCATTAAGCACCTGAAAACGTGTAAGATCCCCTTTCTTCCTGAAAGCCCTCATTTATTCACCTTCTCATTTTCTATGGCTCTGTTAAATAGTCTAAGGAATTCCGAATCCTTTTCAGCAGGGATGTAGGCGCCGCAGGCCGTTGCATGGCCACCGCCACTACCCCCCACCTTACCAGCAACCTTCCTTATGATTGAACCGAAGTGGATGCCGTCAAATGCAAGGAGACGTGAACACCTCAGTGAAACCTTAAGGCCGTCTCCTGTTTCACTGAAACCTATCATGGGTTTTCTCCAGTCACCGTAGCTGAGTATCATGCCGGCGATTGTCCCTGTCACCGACACCTTCACATCAGGGGCGTGGAAGTACTGGAGGTTCTCCATGCTCCTTATGAGGTCGTCGTGGATGATACGTTCCATTGTCTCTGCAAGGTAGGCCCTGTGGTCCCTCAGGACTTCCTGGAGGCGTTCAAGGTTACCTTCACGGTCACCTCCAATGATCTCAACCGCAAGCTCCCATTCATGGTTCCGGTTGCAGGCATTCACCGCAGTTGAGAACTCTGTAAGGTCCCTGAAGGGACTGTACTTCTCCTCAGAGCTCAGCTCATAGATCTCCCCCAGTATGAGCCTCGGGATATACCTTTGGTACCTTTCAGGGACCTCGTTGACCATCATCTGATATATCTCCCTGAAGAGCTTCTTCTTCTCCTCATCTGTCAGGTCACAGAGCCTCCTCTGGGAGTCCCCATTCGTAAGGGGTATCCCGAGGTTCCTGAGCCTTGCGATGCACTCGTTGGGGTTGTTGGTTGTTGGGAGGGTCACGTCACCGAAGTATGAGAGTGCATTCACGATGGGCCTTGTGTGCCTCCCGTATATGGTGAGGTCCTTCCATGATTCAACACAGGCCTCCATGCTGTCATGGAGTATCTCCCTGTTGAGGCCAACCATAGCACCCTCGGTGATGTTCTGCATGTCGCCCACGGCTGCAAGGAGCCCGATCCAGCTCAGGTCACGGTAACCGAATTCCCTTGCAAGGAGGTATGCCATTCCCCCACCTGAGATATGGGTTGAGCCGTCCATACCATAGAATAGGGGGTTAAGTTCCAGTAGCTCACCTGCAGGTGCCGTGAAGTCCTTCTTCCTCAGGGGGGGATGATGGTCCAGTATAAGTATCCTGGAGCCTGACCTCATCATGTCCTGGATTCTCTGACCGGATCCAAGGTCTGCGAAGACCGTGAGGTCGGGTCCTGGTTCGATGTCGGGTATCTCGTTGATGTTGATTATGTTTATCTCATGGTCCTTCCCGAGCCTCTCAAGGACCTTCATGAGTATTGTCGCCGCGCTTATACCGTCACAGTCGGTGTGACTGTAGACGGTTACATTCTCTGAGGATTCAATCATCTCCCTTGCCCTTGAGAAGCCTCTTTTCAGTTGGATGTCCATCTAGTTTATCTCTCCCTACTTCGTGGATTATGGTCCTGGAGTCATTCTATTTATTTTTCTTCTTCTGGGATTTTATCAGCCTTGCAACCTTAAGGAGGATGTCCTTTTTCCTGCCATCATATTCAACGATCACCCTTCCAGAGGATTCCCACCATGATGCAGGGTAGGATTTATCAGACTCCATCCGGGCATCCAGCTGGAGCTTCCTGAGCGCCCTCAGTATCTCACCGGAACTGGGGGCCTCAACCGAATCCTCCAGGGGTATCCTGCGACCTTCACTCCTTGACTTTCTGGAATCAATATAAGCTGGCCATATTATCATCCTATCATCCCTCATACCATGCATTTCACTGATTCACTGCCCTTGCAAGTTCGGTTATCATGTCCTTAACGGTGTACCTCCCGGGTGTCAGGGCATCCAGCCCGTACTCTGAGAGTTTACTTAGGGTTATGGGGCCTATGGCTGCTATATGTATCCCCTTCATGGACTCTAGGAGTTTATCCCTCCGGTCACCGGCGATCCTGAAGAGGTTTTCAACCGTAAGGGGGCTTGTGAATGTCACCGCATCAACCTCACCCCTGATTATACCATCGATGAGTTCGTCTGCAGGGCCCCTGTCAGAGGGCAGGGTTGAACGGTAGGCCTCTGCAACGAATACATCAGCACCCATCTCCTCAAGACCCTCAGGGAGCACCTTCCTTGCTGAGAGTGTTCTTGGAACAGCAACCCTCTTACCTTTAAGTTCATGCTCTGAGAGGGCATCAAGGAGGCCCTCTGCAGTGTAATCCTCCGGTAGAAGGTCCACCCTCATGCCATGTTCAGAGGCCACATCCCCTGTCCTTGGCCCTATGACGGCCACCATGCATTTCTCATTAAGCCTCTGGGGGAAGTCGCTGCAGGCCTCAAGGAGGGATTCGATGGCTGCTGGTGAGGTGAATATGATCCAGTCCCATTCAGATGCCCTCTGGCATACCTCAAGGAGGGATTCTGTGGCTGCGGGTTTCAGTTCAAGGGTTGGTGCCACAACCGCCACCCCACCCGCATCTTCTATTATCTTAACAGCCTCTGCTGACCTCTCAGCAGGTCTTGTCACCGCGACCCTCATACCCTTTAGGCTTAATGGTTTTTCTTCTGGCATGGTCTCTCTCACCTCTGGCCGGGATATAGTCTCTCCCACACCCTTCCTTCATGGTTCCATGGAGTTAATGATTCTCCTGTAGACATTGACCACTTCACCCACGACTATGATTCCCGGAGGCCTGATGTCCTTATCTGCTATGTCACTGACCGTCCCGAAGACGACCCTCTCATCACTTGTCGTGCCCTTTTCGATTACACAGACCGGCGTGTCCCCTGGTCGGTGCTTCATGATCTCCTCCATGTTCTCCCTCACGTTACCCACACCCATGAGTATTATGAGGGTGTCCGCCCTGTAGTCCCAGTGCACCTGTCTCTCGGGTTTGGTGGGGTCCTCGTGTCCAGTTACCACGGTGAAGGATGTTGCAACGCCCCTGTGGGTCACAGGAAGCCCTGCAGATGTGGGGACGCCCACAGCGGAGGTCACGCCTGGAATGACCCTTGCCTCAACTCCGGCCTCCCTGAGCGCAAGGAGTTCCTCGCCACCCCTCCCGAAAACGAATGGGTCGCCACCCTTGAGCCTTACCACTGTTTCATGCTTCTTACCTTCCTCAACAAGGATCCTGTTTATTTCATCCTGTGTTTTGTGGTGTTCACCGGCCTTCTTACCCACGTATATCAGTTTCGCATCTTCAGGGGCGTATCCGAGTATCTCCTCACCTGCCAGCCTGTCATACACTACCACGTCAGCCCTCTTGAGAACCCTTATGGCCTTCAGTGTTATGAGTTCAGGGTCCCCTGGACCCGCCCCAACAAGATAAACCACCATGATAATCACCTTTTTGCTCTGAATCAGATCTTCATTATGCCCCTGAAGAATTTGAAGCCGTCCTCTGACCCAAGTATCATCTCTGAGGCCCTTTCAGGGTGGGGCATCACAGCACATACCAGTCCTGATTCATCGCAGACCCCTGTTATTCCATCAAGGGAGCCGTTGGGGTTTTCACCATGGAACTGGAGGATCACCTGGTCGTTATCCCAGACCTCCTGGATGTTATCATGGTAGTATCTGCCCTCGGCGTGCGCAACAGGCATCCTTATAACCTCATCCCGTCTGAATAGCCGTGTGAAGGGGGTTCTCGTGGTCTTAACCTGAAGGCTGGTCCACTGGCAGTTGAATTTTGGGTGCTCGTTCACGGTGAAGACCCCCGGGACAAGGCCTACCTCCGCCAGGATCTGTGCACCGTTACATATTCCGAGAACCGGTTTTTCCTCCTTCACCAGCTCCTTAACAGCGTCCATAACTGGGGTTATGGCTGCGATTGCACCTGCACGCAGGTAGTCCCCGTATGAAAATCCCCCAGGGATTATAACCGCGTCCAGGTGTCCCAGGTCCCGCTGATTCCACCATACATATTCGGGCTCTGCCCCGGCAAGTTCCAGGACATGGTAAACGTCACGGTCACAGTTGGATCCAGGAAACCTTATAACTCCCACCCTCATGTTTCAGCCTTCCATTTCCGTTATACTGAATTCGTAGTCATGGATAACCGGGTTACATAGGAGGCGCTGGCACATATCCTCCACCTCCCGCCTGACATCCTCAGGGCTCTCCTCATTCATGGTGAATGTTATTATGTCAATTGTATCGGTATTTTCCACCTCATATCCAAGGAGTGCCAGTGCCCTCTCAATGGTGGACGCCTCCGGGTTGAGCATACCCTTCTTGAGCCTTATTCTGACCTCAACCATAAATTTCATCCCATCACCTCAGATCTTAATGTTCCATCTTTCAGTGTCTTCCCTGTCCAGTATCATCTCAGCAACCCTTCTGTAGGCGCTCACAACGCCCTCCTCTCCCCGGCGGAATATGTCCTTGTCCAGGGGTTTACCGGTCTCCATGTCCCAGAGGCGGCAGGTGTCAGGGCTCACCTCATCCCCCAGGCGTATCCTTCCAGAGGAATCCCTTCCAAATTCCAGTTTGAAGTCAGGCAGAATTATGCCCTTTTCTCTGAAGAACTCCACAAGGACGTCGTTTATCTTAAGTGTCATCCTCCTTATCTCTGAGATCTCGTCGCTGGTTGCTATCCCAAGGGCGAGGATTATGTCCTCATTGAGCATGGGGTCGCCGTGCTCGTCGCTCTTGTAGTCCATCTGTATGATTGGGGGCCTGAATTCCTGCCCCTCAGTGAAGGGGAACCTTCTAACAATACTTCCCGCTGCAATGTTCCTCAGTATAACCTCTATGGGTATCATGTCAAGTTTCCTTGCAAGCATGCAGCCGGGTTCCGGGAGTTCCAGGTACTGGGTTGGTACACCTGCCTCCTCAAGGACCTCAAATATTTTGGCTGAAATAACAGAGTTATAGTAGCCCTTCATTTCAAGGGTGTCCTTCTTTTCACCGTCACCTGCGGTTATATCGTCCCTGAACCTCACGGCAACGATTTCAGGGTCATCTGTCATGAGAACATCCTTTGCCTTACCACTGTAGAGTGGGCCGTCTATTTTCACGTTCATGCTATCACTTTTAAAGCCTTGAGATTAAATCTCTCCTCTAAGACTTATATATGTGTAAATCTTATTAGAGTTATATCACGATTCAGTTTATATAATCTTGTGAACCTTATCATGCTTCTAAGGGTGATTGAATGTGTGGCATTGTGGCTTGTATACTCAAAGATAACAGGGCTGCGCCGGTACTCCTTGAATGCGTCAGGAGACTTGAGTACAGGGGCTATGACTCTGTAGGTATTGCAACGGCAGACCCAATGATAAATATCAAGAAGGACAGGGGTAAAATCGACGAGGTGGACTCAGAGCTGGATCTCGCTGATCTACCAGGCAGCATGGGGATAGCCCATGTCAGGTGGGCCACACATGGTCTTCCAACCGCTGAGAACGCCCATCCCCACACAGACTGCACTGGGGAGATAGCCGTTGTTCACAATGGGATAATAGAGAACTACCTGGAGGTCAGGGAGGAACTTGAATCAGAGGGCCATATCTTCAGGTCCGAGACAGATACAGAGGTGATACCCCACCTCATAGAGAAGTACATGGATGAGGGGATGGACCTTGAAGCCGCAACAGCCACAGCACTCAGTAAACTTAAGGGAGCATATGCCATTGCAGCCATATCCTCAAGGGAACCCGGCAGGGTGGTTGGTGCAAGGAAGGAGAGCCCCCTCATAGTGGGTGCTGGTGATGGCGAGTTCTTCCTGGCATCTGATGTCCCGGCCATCCTGAACCACACAAAGAACATCATATACCTGGATGACGGTGAGATGGTCATAATTGACGGTGATGTGAGGATAAGGGACCTTGAGGGTAACACGGTGGAGAAGGAAGTCCATGTAATTGACTGGACAGCGGACATGGCCGAAAAGGCAGGATACGATCACTTCATGATCAAGGAGATACATGAGGAGCCAGGGGCCGTCAGAGATACCCTCACAGAGATGGATGAGGTTATGCGGGTGGTGAAGGAGATAGGTGAGGTTGAAAGGGTATGCTTTGTTGCCTGCGGGACCTCCTACCATGCATCACTGGTCGGCAAGTACCTGTTTGAAAGCATCCTGGGAATACCCACCGATGTCATCCTTGCAAGTGAGTTCAGGTACTCTGCACGCGCACTCACAGACAGGACCCTTGCAGTATTCATAAGCCAGTCCGGTGAAACAGCCGACACCCTGAACGCACTGAGATCTGCAAATTCAAGGGCCAAGACCCTGGCGATAGTCAATGTCCTTGGAAGTTCAGCAACAAGGGAGGCACAGCATGTCCTCTACACGAGGGCAGGTCCTGAGATAGGTGTTGCAGCCACAAAGACGTATGTGAGTCAGCTTACCATCATATACATGCTGGTGGCTGCCATGGGCGCCCCTGAGCTAATTGAAAAACTTGAGAGGGTCCCAGCTATAATGGAGGATGCCATTGGGGATGAGGATAAGATAAGGGCACTGGCATCCCGCTACAGCAACGTGAGCGACTTCTTCTTCATAGGGCGCGGATTCTCCTATCCAACGGCCCTTGAGGGAGCCCTTAAACTCAAGGAGATAACATACATACATGGGGAAGGTTATGCCGCAGGGGAACTCAAACACGGGCCCCTGGCACTCATAGATAATGGGGTGCCTGTTGTTGCCATCTCACCCCCCGGGCCATGCCATGACAAGACCCTGAGCAACGTTGAGGAGGTCAGGGCGAGGGGTGCCAGGGTTATAGGTGTCGGGAGCACCCTTGATGAGGCCCTAATGAAGGAGGCCGATGACTTCATAGGTCTAAGCCCCGAGGTGGACGAGGTACTCTCACCCCTCGTGTACATCGTTCCCCTGCAGCTCCTCTCATACTATGTGAGTGTTGAGCGGGGACTTGACCCTGATAAGCCAAAGAACCTTGCAAAGTGTGTAACCGTTGAATGATGGAGATGACAGAAAGAATAAAGAAGTACTATGGGGCCCTGACGCTTTTATGCGTCCTTACAGGTTTATTATTCCCCCAGTTTTCAGTTTTATCAGGCTACACGCCTCTGCTTCTCGCATTTCTGGTGTTCTCCCTTGTCATTGAACACAGTCTCGAGGACTTTGGGAGGATCATCCACCACCCCCAGTTTCTTGGTCTGGTCTCTGTGTCCAATTTTCTGCTATATCCAGTTCTGGGGTTCATTTTTATTAAAACATTCAATTTCAGCGGTGATATTGTCTCGGGGATCATACTACTCTCATTTGCTCCATCACCTGTTGTTGCGGCCCTCTGGACGGAGCTATCCGGTGGTGACGGCACCCCTGCCCTTTCAGCTGCCCTTACATCGATGCTGCTATCTGTTGCAGTTTACCCTGCTGTCCTCTACCTCATGGGTGTGGCCTCACTTTCAGTGGCTTTCAGGGTATTTGAACTGCTTGTATTCACAGTATTCCTGCCTGCAGTCGCTGCACTCATCCTGAGGCTTGAGGAGGAGAGGTTTATACCTGCAAGAAAGAACCTTAACTTCCTGTCGGCGATACTTGGACTTGTGATAATAGTTGTTGCGGTTGCCCACATGTCAGGTTCGGTGAGAAGTGGTGGTGTGATGGAGATTGTCCTTATGGTATCTGTGATGCTACTTGCAGGTTTCACCTATGGCTTTATTCTTGGAAGGCTAATGGGACATGATGGGGCAGCATATGTTTACACGGCGGGTATGCGTGATGGTGTGATCCCTGTTGGCGTGGCCCTCACCTACTTTTCACCTGCAGCTGCGCTTCCTGCCACGATTTTACTTGTGGTGATGCCAGTATTCACGGGAATTGTTTACTATAAAGCTTAATCAATAAAGAAAGATGTTTTAAAGGGTGTTTATATGAATATACTAATAATACCACATGTACCTCATACGGTATGTAATATACCTGGTAGATCCAACTTTTTTATTGAAAATCTGAAAAAAAATAATGAAATTCATGTGCTGTCATGGGACATGCCATATCCCCTCACATTTAATCGAATAAGAAATTTTAGTAGTATTATAAAAAATTATACAACTTCCATAGAAGATAATATATTTGTTCATCATGTGGGCAGGACCTTTATTTTACCACCTCTTAACAGGGGGGTTGTTAATGCTCAGATAAGGGACATAATAGATAAAAATTCTATTGATGTTATATTTTCTGAAAGTTTCATATGGGATTTAGTACCTCCATTTGATGAGGTTCCTGTTATTTATGATCTGGTAGATGATCATGTAGATTCCTATAAAAATGTGCCTCTAATGATGAGGTTTATGAGTAAATTTCTTAGAATAGAAGATTCTATTGGTGAACAGATAGAAAAAGCAGACCATACAGTTTTTGTTTCATCTGTTCTGAGAGATAAATATAAAAATCTATCAAAAGAAGCATCTGTTTTACCCAACGGCGTTGAAATTAATAAATTCAGGATGGCAAAGCCGGATAGGTTTATTGATAAATTTAATTTAGATAATTATGATTATGTCCTTGGCTATGTAAGTTATTTTGGTGAATGGTCAAATCTATATGAAACAGTGAGTAACTTAATACCTTTTCTTGAGGAAAAAAATTCTGTAATTATTATAGCCGGAGTTGGTCCTGAAGTTGATAAGTTGCGAAAAATAGGATCTGATAGGGTAATATTGACCGGCATGGTTGAACATCAGCATATTCCTTCTCTTATGAAAACATTTGATGTAGGATTACTTCCTTTTAGAAAATACCCGTTTACTGATGCTGCTAGCCCTATAAAATATTTTGAATACTCAGCGGCGGGATTAAAGGTAGTTTCTTCTCCTCTTGAAGAAGTTAGAAGGATAGAATTTGGTAACACAGTGTTTTTTGATGATATTAAAGATATCAGAAATGCAGTTGAAATGGCTATAGAGATTGATTGCGACAAATCGGCTTTAATGAGATCTGTTAAGCTCTACGACTGGTCCAGATTATCAAATAGCCTTGAAAATATTCTTAAGACAAAACTATGAATCATACTATGGACTTAAGAAAAATTCATTTATACAAATTATTTTTAATTTATTTAACCAACCAGACATCTAATAATTAGAGGATTAAAAGGGATATTATGAAAATATGCGCAGTTGTTGTCACCTTTAACCGTAAAAAATTGCTTCTGGAATGCATTAATGCGTTAAGAAGTCAAACAAGACCACTTGAAGCCATATATATAATTGACAATTCATCCTCTGATGGGACACCAGAACTACTACAAAAGGAGGGGTATAGCCCCTCCCCTGATGGAGGAACATTGACCATTGAAAACCTTTACAATGAGGAGGAGATAAGGATAACCCATCTTAGACTATCAAGAAACATTGGAGGAGCTGGGGGTTTCTATGAAGGAGTCAAAATGGCTTATGAAGATGGATATGACTGGGTATGGTTAATGGATGATGATGTAGAGCCCTTACCCAATACTCTTGAGAATTTAATTAAAGTGGGAAATTCTATAGAAAAAAAATCTGCCCTTGTACCAGTAAGATTTTTTAATGGTTCGCTTTTCAATCTTGAGACAAAAGAATTTAATTTTAAAAATCCTTTAAGGAATTTCACATATGGTATAATTTCAGAGGATGATCTTATTAATGAATATTTTGAGGTTTCAGCGATATCATTTGAGGGTCCCCTGATAAGCGCAGATGCTATTGCGGAGATAGGTTTTCCTGATAAGGATCTTTTTATAATAGCAGACGATACTGATTATGCAATAAGGCTCAAAAAATATGCTCCTATTTATATGGTGTCAGAAGCGAAGATGATAAAAAAGGTTGTGGCGGATCCAGAATTCAACTGGAAGACACATTACCTTATAAGGAATATTGTTTATCTAGATAGAAAGTATGGTGAAAACCTTTCTACCAAATACTTAAGGCCAATAAGAACACTCCTCCAATACATCATTATATACGCTTCAAAGAATCCAAAAAATATTAAAAAAATATTAAGGGCTTTTAGAGAAGGTTATACTCTAAAAAAAGGGATTACAGTAGCTCCTGGTGAATTTTAACTGGATCAAATATATTATTCACTCCGAGGTTCTACTATTTTGTAATTTTATTTGCTAGATTTTTGTAGATGTTTTCTAGGGAATTCACTAAAATGTCCCACAGGAAATATTTTTCAATTCTTTCTCTTCCTTTTTTACCCATATTGACCCTAATATCATCGTTTTTAAGGATTAAGCGGATTTTTTCCTTGAGTGAATCTCTATCACAGGGTTCCACAAGAAATCCATTTTCACCATCATTTATAACCTCAACAACACCCCCTGACCTGTATGCCACAACCGGCACAGAACAGGCGTTTGCCTCTGCAAGGACCATCCCGAAGCCCTCCCTTGTTGAGGGAAGGACAAGCACCTTCGCCCCTTTAATAAGGGATATGACCTCCCTGTAGCTCAGGCTGTGATGAAATGACACCCTTGCGCCTATTCCATATTCATCAACCATCCCTTTCAGCCGGGTTCTCTCGACTCCATCTCCAATTATTTCAAGTTTCAGACCTGGAAAATCACTGCTAAGGGATCTGAAGACTTCAATAAGGTGATCGACATGTTTGTGTGGGGCGAGTCTACCCACAAATATTATGTAGTCTCCGGTGGCTGGGAGCGTGGAGTCTATCAGTTCAAGGTCCACCCCATTGGGAATGATATGTATGCCCTCAGGGGACCTGCCATACACTTCGATCAGTGCAGATGCAGTGCTCCTGCTCACCGTGACAACACCATCATATGGCAGCCTCATGAGAACCCTCTCGAGGACCGATGCCAGCCCTGATGACTGTAACCACTGGTCTCCATGGGAGGAGCTCACATCATGGATGGTTGCAACCATGGGGATTCCACGAAGTCTTGCCGCAAGCAGGGATGGTATAAGCGGTGAATATGTCTGGGCGTCTATTATATCGTAATCATTCCTGCATATCCATAGGAATACAGCCATCATGAACCTCATAAAGTCAAGAGGGGTCCTGACTGGAGGGCTCCTTATTTCAGGACCCACATGATACACATGAATACCCTCAATCTCCTCATGATGGGGGACACCTTGAATCTTCATGGAAAGCACGTCAACCTCATGTCCCCTGCTTACGAGTCTCCTTGCAATTTCAAAGTATCTCCTTTCTCCTCCTCCATTGTAATGGGGTACAAAGAAATCTGACACTATTAGAACCCTCATAAAACCCACGTCTCACTTCCTCTAGATTAATTCTATTAGCTGCAGCTATTCCTTAACTATATATCTATGATGGATAAATAGTAACAATAATAGGTGGTCACATGAATACACTGGCCCTTATTTCAATCGCTGCTTTTGTGTCTGCCACAATCTCTGGAATATACATCTTTGTGAAGAACCCAAAGAGCCGTTTCAACAGGGCACTCCTTGCTTTTTCGGTGCTCGTCGCATACCTTTCACTCGCAGATTTCGGCCTTTACATCTCAGAGTCCTATGGGATGGCAGCCCTTTGGGTCAGGATGGGGTTCCTCTGGCCATTCGTGGTTCCGGTGATCCTTCACATGGTGATGATATTCACAGGGAGAATTAGAAGATGGTACACTCTTGCAGCAATCTACGTACCCGCCTTTATATTCTCAGTCCTTGAGCTTACAACAAGCCTCATAACTGCAGGCCCGCTGCTTACACCATGGGGATGGACCTTCGCCGCATCCAGATCAGCAGCATATGATCTTTCAACCATATGGGGATTTGCAGTGGGGTTAATTGCACTTGCACTTGTTGTGATTCACCTCAGGTCCTCCTCCAGTGAGGGAAGGGCTGAGGGAATCTACCTTTTCACGGGCCTCATACTTCCCATTATAACTGGGTTCCTGACTGACCTGGTGCTGCCATTAATGGGCCTTGAGGTCCCATCACTCACAAACCCTGCGGCTGCAGCAGGGGTATCAATAATAGCCTACGGTGTGCTCAGATTTCACATACCGGTACTCAGTCCAATGAACGCAGCAATGGACATAGTGAGGAACATGAACAGTTTCCTCATCATAACAGATCTTGAATTCAGAATATCCTATGTTAACCCTGCAGCCGAGAGGTTAACGGGTTTCAGTGCAGCGGAACTTCTGGGGAGGAGGATAGATGAGGCAATGGAATTTGAGGGTAAACTATCTGAAATGATGGGATCCATGGTGGAGTCAGCCCTGAAATCGAGGGATGGACTGGTACCTGTTGTTGTATCCGCTGGCCATATCCATGGAAGTGGAGGGGAGCACATCGGCCTCCTCTTCACGGGCTCAGATATAAGTCCGATAAGGGATATGGAGAAAAAACTTCAAAGGAGGGAGGAACGCCTTGTGCTGCTCACAGAGCACATGGCCGATGGCCTCGGGGAATTTGATAGGGACTTCAAATTCAGATACCTCAGCCCATCAGTGAAGAATATAACAGGGTACAGTCATGAACACCTCATAAACAGGTCCGTCACCGATTTTCTTGATTACCTGCACCCAGATGACCGTGAAAATGTCAGAAAACTCATCATGTGTGATGATGAAATGCACAGGGCAACATTCCGGATAAAGAGGCCAGATGGAAGTTATCGATGGGTGGAGTATGTTGACAGACCCATCCACAGGGATGGTGGTGTCCTGGGCTACGTATTTGGCCTGAGGGATATACATGAACATAAACTCGCAGAGGAGGCCCTCAGGGTGAGCCGGGAGAAGTTCAGGGAGCTTTTCAGAAACATGAATGCTGGGGTAATCGTCTTAAGTCCTGCTAAAGGGGGATTCAGAGTTTTATCCATGAATCCCGCTGCCGAGGAGATGGAAGGTGTAGTCTGCGGGGACGTGAAGGGAATGGAACTTGAGAGGGCACTTCCAGGAATCGCAGAATCCAGCATCAGAGGGGCCCTTGAGAAGGTGACCGGGGTGGATGAACCACTGCACCTCCCTGAGGTTAAACATGGTGAGAAATGGCTTGAGGTTTACATATACAGGCTATCAACAGGTGAGGTTGTCATAATATGCGGGGATATAACCCTCAGAAAGGAATATGAGGACCGGCTGAGATCCTCCCTGAGGGAGAAGGAGGCGCTGCTGAGGGAGGTGCACCACAGGGTCAAGAACAACTTCCAGATAATATCCAGCCTCATAAACCTCCAGTTAAATGAAATCAAGGATCCGGCACCCCTCCTGGACCTTGAGAGCAGGGTTAAATCCATGGCACTCGTACATGAACTCCTCTATGAATCGGAGGATATAACCAGCATAGACATGAGGCGCTACATTGAGAGGCTCACATCATCCATCCTGGACAGCTACCATACAGCGGGAATAGAACTCAGGGTTTCTGTGAAGGACGTGACCCTCCCAATCGAGACAGCCGTGCCCCTGGGGCTCATAATAAATGAGCTCATCACAAATTCAGTGAAACATGCACTCAGTGAGGGGGGAGAGATCAGAGTGAAACTGGAATCAGAGGGTGATGATTTCACACTCACCATCTCAGATAATGGTTTGGGCCTTCCACCGGATTTTATACTTGAGGAATCTGATTCTCTGGGCTTTAAACTTGTAAATGGCCTTGTGGGTCAGCTGGACGGGGATCTTGAAGTGGATATGGAGGATGGAACTGAATTCAGGATCAGATTCTCTGTTGTACCCTACAGACCCAGAATTTAGTAATGGCAAAGTTTAAGTTAAAATCCACTGGATCATTTAACATGGTACTCACACCGAGGAATGATGTTCTGAGGGCTGTTAGAAACTACTTCGAAGGTGAACGCCGGGATGGGAGAAACAGGCGCACCGAAGCATGGCGTTCACTTTCAGAGAGTTTCATAAGGACAGCTGATGGCTCATACACCCTGGAATCAGATTCCGGCGAGGAGGCCATGCACACCAGGAGCGGCGCCATAACAGAGTCCTTTGAAAAATTTGTAGGGCCCTCAATATCACCTGATGCAGAGGAAATCCGGGTTCTTGACCTCTGTTCCGGCCTTGGGTATAACACAGCAGCTCTCCTTGAATTCACATCTGCAAGTGAGATTACAGTGGACATGGTGGAGGTCTCCCCAGAGACACTGGCGGCGGCCCTCATTGTTCCATCACCTGTAAAATCCCATGAACTTGTTAAGGCCGCCTATGAGGAACGCCTGATGGATATGGGAGTCGTCAGCATAGGGGCATCTCCCCTACCATCCCCGGAGGTCACCATTCGGGTTCACTGTGAGGATGCAAGGGAGACGCTCCGGAAACTTGAGGCTGAATACTATGATGCCATTTTCCTCGATGCATTCAGTCCCGGGGTTTCACCTGAACTCTACACTGTGGAGTTTCTCTCACAGGTAGCCAGGGTTATAAAGCCAGATGGAGTTCTTGCAACCTACACATCAGCGGCTCCCGTGAGATCCGCCCTTATAGAGGTGGGATTCCATGTTGGTGCAGGTCCGGTGTTTGGAAGAAGGTCGGCAGGCACACTCGCCTCGAGGGATCCCTCAAAGGTTAGAGAGCCACTGGAATGGAGGGATGAGAGGATGGTGGCCCTCAGTGATGCAGGGGTGCCCTACAGGGATCCCACACTTTCGTCAGATGGTGAAACCATAAGTGAGAGGCGTAGAGTTGAGCGCAGGATCGTTCGTGGTGTTACAAGAATTTCATCCGCTGTTAAGACCCCGATCTACCTTGGTGCCCCCGCTGAGGAGGATAGGATCGGGCGCAGAGTCCGGCGGAACCTTGAGATGATGGGCATATCTGACCCGGCGGGACAGGAAGCACTCTACATAATATGCCCCCAGATGGATGAATGTGTATGTGGCTGTGGCGAGGAAAGGGTGGCAACCTCCAGGGAGAGGGTGCTCTCAATGAGGAGGAGACTGCTGGAAGTGACCAGTTTAAGAGGGATCATACAGTAGAATTCAATCCGCTAGTTTCAGAGTTGGTGTTGCTATTCAGATTTACTGTAATTATATTTGTTAGGGGATTCAATGGGTTAATGTGGGATTGGGTTAATGGTTTCATATTTTATTCACAGCGGATTCAATAAGTTTAGTTTAATATAATCGGGAGGATTTCATGTTTGAGATAAGATCAAAGGACAACCTGGGAAGAACGGGTGTCCTCAGGACGGAACATGGAGAGGTTAAGACACCTGCACTGATGCCGGTTATACATCCGGGTAAGCAGACAATTGACGTTAAGAGGTTCGGCGCTGAAATTGTGATAACCAATGCATACATAATCTACAGGAACCCTGAACTCAGGGACGAGGCACTGCGGAGGGGTGTCCATGGACTCATAAACTTTGACGGACCTGTAATGACGGATTCAGGTTCATTCCAGCTCTCAGAGTACGGCGACGTTGAGGTTGAGAACCATGAAATAGTCCGCTTCCAGGATGAGATAGGAACAGACATAGGGACGTCCCTGGATATACCAACACCGCCTGGTGTGAGCCACAGGAGGGCCCTTGAGGAGGTTGAAATCACACTTCAAAGGGCGAGGGAGTCCCTTGAGTACAGGGAGAGGATGATGCTCAACGCCGTTGTACAGGGATCAACCCACCCTGACCTCAGAAGGTACTGCGCCTCACAGCTTGCAGAGCTCCCGGTGGAGCTCCACCCCATAGGTGCCGTCGTACCTCTCATGGAGTCCTACAGGTACAGGGAGCTGGTTGACGCTGTACTATCCTCTGTTTCAGAACTTCCACCATCAAGGCCAAGGCACCTCATGGGGGCTGGGCATCCAATGATATTCGCCCTCGCTGCCTCCATGGGATGCGACCTCTTTGATTCGGCGGCCTACATACTCTATGCAGAGGATGATCGTCTTCTGAGCACAGAGGGGACATATAAACTTGAGAACCTCCAGGAAATGCCGTGCTCATGCCGGGTATGCACGGATTATACCCCATCTGAGCTCCGCGGGATGGAGGCTGAGGATAGAAGGAACCTCATAGCTGAACACAACCTCCATGTGAGCTTTGCAGAGATAAGGAAGGTCCGCCAGGCAATTTATGATGGGAGCCTAATGGAACTTGTTGAGGAGAGATGCAGGGCACATCCAAGGCTCCTTGAGGGATACAGGAGGATGTCGGCTTACGTTGAACTCTCTGAGAGATTCGAGCCAAGGTCCAAACGCTCAGCATTCTTCTACACTGGACCAGAATCACTGGGGCGTGTTGAGGTTCACAGGCATCTTCAGTGGGTTAAGAAAAACCTGAAGGGAAGGATGGCCATCGCAGGCCCATCAAGGAAACCCTACTCATCCACTTTACCCTCCAGAATCAGCGGTTTCCGCTCCAAGAAGCCCCAGCCGGATGGGGAATGGAGGGTGGTGGTTGCAGACGTACCCTTTGGCCTCATACCCCTTGAGCTTGACCAGGTCTATCCACTCGCCCAGAGCGATGCGCCGGGTATCATGGACCTGGAGGCCAGGCACTTCCTGAGGGAACTGATACTCGACCTTGAGGAGGATGTGATCATCAGTGAGGAACTCTGCAGTGAACTTGGACTTCAGCTTCCACACCACTATTCCGGGGAGGTGGAGACATGTGTTGATGACATTGACCGCATAAGGATGATTGCAGAGTACCAGTTCGGTGAGGGGGCCGGCGATGCCCTTTTCCCTGATGATGTGAGGATTGAGAGAAGCCGTAACACAGGGAAGATAAGGCACATCTACTCAGGAGAGAAACTGATATGCACCATGAGGGCCTCTGACGGCCTATTCGTGCTCTCAGCCGAGGGTGCCAGGAGGCTTCATGAGGGCACAGCCTACCCCCGCTGCAGGGTGGCCGTGAATGAGGAGTCTGAACCATTTGCAAGGGAGGGCAGGAGTGTATTTGCAAAGTTTATAATTGACTGCGACAATAATATAAGGGCCGGTGATGAAGTTCTAATTGTCAGTGCAGGTGACGAACTCCTGGCCACGGGCAGGGCACTTCTCTGCGCCGAGGAGATGATGGACCTCAACTATGGCCAGGCTGTTAAAACAAGGAAAGGAGGATTTTAATGATACCCGGAATGGGAATGAACCCCAAGCAGCTCAAACAGATGCAGAGGGCCATGAAGCAGATGGGAATGGACATGAAGGACCTTCGTGGCGTTGAAGAGGTTGTAATCAAACTCAAGAAGAAGGAGATCGTGATCAGGAACCCCAAGGTCAACGTGATGGACTTCATGGGACAGAAGACCTATCAGGTTACAGGTAAGGCAAAGGAACGCTCCCTTGAGGAGAAACCCGAGATACCTGAGGATGACATTGAACTTGTCATGAACCAGACCGGTGCAAGCCGTGAGGACGCTGTCAGGGTCCTTGAGGAAACAGGAGGGGACCTGGCAGAGGCCATTATGAGGTTGAGCTGATGATTTTAATTGCCCATATCTCGGATCTGCATGTGGGCGCACCCAATTTCAAGGAGGACATACTCCTTGAGGCAATAAGGCAGATAAACAACCTTAAACCCGATGTCACCGTAATCAGCGGTGACCTTACAGATAACGGATACTACCTTGAGTTCCTTCAGGCCGCCGAGTACCTCAAGGACCTCAGGGGGCCCCACATATTTGTCCCAGGCAACCATGATGCAAGGCACGTTGGTAATGAGACCTTCGAGGAGGTCTTCACCTACAGGAAGGGGACCTTCACACTGGATGACCTCACCATAATAGGCCTTGACAGCAGCGAACCTGACCTTGACTACGGGAAGATAGGCAGGTCCCAGCAGATATGGATGGAGGAGGAACTTGAAAAGGCCTCCAGGAGGAATCACAGGACTGTCATAGCACTCCACCACCACATAATACCCGTACCGAAGACGGGGCGTGAGAGGAACGTCCTTGCAGATGCCGGTGACGTGCTCCAGTCAATAATAAATGGCGCCGCTGACCTTGTGATATCAGGCCATAAACATGTACCCCACGCCTGGAGGGTTGAAGACACCTTCTTTGTAACTGCAGGTACAGTATCATCCCTCAAACTCAGGGGTAAAGATATTAATTCATACAATACATATTATATTACCGATGATTCCATAAGGATAGTTCTCAATGAGGTGCAGGGGGAGAGCAGGGAACTGGCATCCCGCAGCATTTAAGGGGATTGAAGGGTTCACAATAATCTTAAAGGTGGTTACTTGAGGGTCATTATAGATGCATCAAACGTCGCCCATTCAAGGAAGAATGATGAGGACAGGCCATGTATAGACAACATACTGGCAGCGGTGGAAGAACTTGAAAAACTGGGCTATGAACCGGTCATCATTGCCGATGCATCACTGAGAC
>JGI24504J29685_1014790_pt1 | contig 18870 bp, 17 predicted proteins | sample BioPla4RNA1_FD_29685 | JGI IMG/M metagenome (IMG submission 29685)
CAATACAACAATGCCCTAAGGTGGGTGCTGGAGTCAGAGAGAAACAAAAAAATGACCTGCCTGTCGGGAGCCCCTTTTTTGTACCCATACCATTTTTATTACGTTCAAGTTCATTTTTAATATGGTGTCCGTGGGCAGGTTCACCTCAACCACGTTGCTACCCCCATCTGCAACCGAGTCTCCCTCCATATTTATGCCTCCACAGGTGGTGGGTGTCCCTGTTCACGGCCAAAAAAATCTGTTGAGGAGGTCTGAAATTTGGATGGATATGTTAACAGCGAGGCCTTTCTGAAGCGTCAGGACGACCTCAGGAGGTCCCTCATGCAGGAGAATTTTGATGTCCTGAGTATCAGGGAGCGTGAGCTCTACCTCATGCTTGCAGGTGATGGTGAGACGGTTTTCATCTTCCTGGTCCTGCTGCCCTACATGGATGTCTTTGAACTCCCCAAGGCATATATATGGAAGCTGAGGAGGCTTGCAACGAGGTTCAGGGCGAGGCCCTTTGTCACCACCATGATACCTGAGGTGAGGAACTGGTTCTTCGTGCCGCTCACCGCCCTCAGGGATGATGGGTCATGTTTTGTCCTGGACGTGGAGGCCTGCAGGCATAAGGGGTTCTACCTGCACAGGCTGATTTCAGAGGAACTCCAGCAGAGACTTTTATGAGGTGCATAACAATGGCCGATATTCCAGGACTCATAAGAGAATTATTTGAGGATAAGATAAGGGGCCGCCTGTTCTTTGATGAACTATACGGGGACCACTACTTTTTCATACCCGATGAACCCATTTACATGGAATGCTTTGACGAATACCTTCCAGTCATCTACATCCCACCCGAAGACGCAGAACAAATATTCAGTGAAAATGAACTCACAGAGGTCGCCCTGGATGGCTTTTCCATAGTATCGCTAAGTGAGAGACTTGTTTATGAATTGGCCGGCTAATCGATTTCCGCCCTTACGGGAAACTCGCTCTCGCTTTGCATAAAAGGCAAATAAGAAGACACCTTACTCTTTGATTTTGAGCATTTTTCCTATGTATTTTGACTTTGTTTTTCCGTTTTCTTTCCAGTAGGCGTACCAGTAAGGGCCATGGGGACATTTTTTGCAACCTTTCTTTCCGCACTTAACCTTCTCGAGCCTGTAGGTTACTGAGGCCACGACCTCCCTTTTTCCTGAAGGTCTATCCTCAGGTTGCTGGGACTCCAGGGCCCTGATCCTGGCATCGATGTAGTCCTTCATCTCATGCAGCCTTTCAATATCCCTTTGACGGTCTATTATTGCTGTGAAGGTCTTTAACATGTCACCACCAATTAATCTTATGTAACTTTTTACATATAAATTTTGTTTATGGTTACATAAGAAACATGATAAAGGCAGATCTCCTCACAAGTTTTCAGTGCTTCTCTAATACTTGCATCTGGAATGGTTTCCAGTATCAAGTATTCTTTGCAGGATTTAAGGTTATATAGTTGTTTTTGTGACTTTTTTGGATCGAGAGTTACCATTTTTGTCCTCGGAGAGCTCTGACAGCCCTGCAGTCACCAATCCTCCCGAGTTTACTTTTCAGCCCTCTACGCACATCCAAGTCTTCATCTTTTAATGCTGTTCTGAGGACTTCAACGAGTTGAGTCAATATTAACAAGAGCCCTCGCTGCATCGATACGCACATCTGGATTTTCATCTTTTAATGCTGTTCTGAGGGCTTCAACTGCAGGCGGGCCAATCTTAACAAGAGCATCCACTGCACCGTTACGCAAACGTGGATATTTGTCTCTTAATGCTGTTATAAGGGCTTCAACTGCAGGCGGGCCAATCTTGCCAAGAGCATCCACCGCAGCTCTACGCACGAACAGGTCTTCATCTTTTAATGCTGTTATAAGGGGGTCAACTGCTCGGCTGTCACCTAACTCGCCAAGAGCCAACACGGCACCGCTACGCACACGCGGATCTTCATCTTTTAATGCTGTTATAAGGGCTTCAACCGCAGGTAAGCCAATCTTGCCAAGAGCATCCACCGCAGCTCTACGCACGAACAGGTCTTCATCTTTTAATGCTGTTATAAGGGGGTCAACTGCTCGGCTGTCACCTAACTCGCCAAGAGCCAACACGGCACCGCTACGCACACGCGGATCTTCATCTTTTAATGCTGTTATAAGGGCTTCAACCGCAGGTAAGCCAATCTTGCCAAGAGCCCAAGCCGCGCTGCTACGCACGAATAGATTTTCATCTTTTAATGCTGTTATAAGGGGGTCAACTGCTCGGCTGTCACCTAACTCGCCAAGAGCCAACACGGCACCGCTACGCACACGCGGATCTTCATCTTTTAATGCTGATTTTAATGCGTTGAGCATTTCACCACTACTCACTAAATCACATCTATTTTTACATATATTGTTTAGTTTACATAAGGAACATGGTGAATGCAGACCCTAGCAGGAATTCAGTCCTTATCTACTAGCATTCTCTGATGATACGCTGGTTAGCCGGACGTGCTCAACGCCCTTGAGACCCATCATTTTCTCTGTGAGTTCCTGGATCTTTTTTATGTTTCCCCTCACCACCAGGATCTCAAGGAATCTGGTCCCTGCTAGGGGGACCCTCATCACGGCATCTATGTATTCAGTGTACTTGTGCTGTATGTCACCTATCTCGTCTATTACTCCTGTTTGGTAGTCATAGATCACTGAAACCGTACCTGTACGTTCTCCTTCCATTTCATTCATCCACTGGTACCTTACAATGTAGTCCTTAATGGCGTCCCTTACACCCTTTGATCTTGACTGGTAGCCACGATACCTTAAAACTTCATCAAACTCCTTCAAAAGCTCTTTTGGCAGAGACATGCTTATCCTTGTCACTTTACTCATGTTAACACCTCTTGTTTCCGGCTTAGCCTTTTAATATAAATTTGAATTAAGTTACTACAAGATAGTATTATTTTAGAGATGGTTAATAAGATTAGTGTTCCTGCAACAGAACCTTCATACCACTGGAGCAGGAGGGCCCGGCACAGGATGTGAAACTGAAGGGTGATGGGTATCACCGGGAAGAGGGTGTAAATAAGTTGATAATATTGATACTGCTGCCTGAAATGACACCACCCAAAGAATAAGTTAGAAACCTTTTCCATCCACAAACCCATCCCTGGAGGTCTTTGTCAGGAAAACAGGAAAATCCACCCCCTTATCAATACTTGACTCTTTTAAAGGGCTTTGGTAATGCAGGGTGTCAGGGGGTGTCAAAGCCATTACCACCATTGACCACTACAAATAAATAATAATTTAAAGTACAACTCCTCATAAAATATTAATATGGGATGCAATTATATTATCATCACCGGCGGGAGGTGATAGTGATTGAAGACAGGATTATAGATGCATTGAATGACGGTAAAAGCGTTGCAGTCCAGTACCGCGACGTTAATGAGTACATGGAGCTTGACACAGGCCATGAGAAGATATACCTTGAGAATGTTAACCCTGCGAAGGAGGTGGCAACAGAAATCCTCATGGAATTTTCCACGGCATCGAGGAACACCATATACAAGAAATACACCACAAATGAAATTGTCCAGGAGATAAGAAAGAAGACAAAGAACAGGAATATCCTCCTGGTCTTCAATGACCTGCAGCAGGCCTCGAGGAGCAGTGTGAGGGTCCTCCTGGACATCATGGAAACCCTGCAGATCCTCTGCAGCATCAGGGGCGGGACGAAGAAGCACCAGAGCAGGCTTCTGAAGAAACTTGTGATCCTAAAGGACCCAGGGGATGAGGTGATAGACATAACCCTCCCCATGGTAATCTTCGCTGGTTCCGTCGCATTCATGGTATACCTCAAGATCGCCATGAGCCTGTCGGGCTTTATGGCGTATATAGTGCTTGCATCGATATGGTTCGGAACTATAATCGCCAGGACTCTTCTCTGGATTAAGAAATGAGGAGGACCTCAGATGAGTGATTTAGCATACCTCTTTATATTCGGCCCTGCAGTGGTTTTCGTCCTATTCTGTGGGTGGTATTTTCTCTGGCTCTACATGGCAGGGATAACGTGAAGTGGTATACACACGCAGTCTTTGCAGTGTTTTTGGGTGCAATACTGGGCTACATACTTGGATCGGAACTCACTGTCAGGTTCTTTATAATAACAATCACGGCGAGTATCATCCCTGATTTTGCAGAGAAATCTGTCTACGAGACTCATAAAAGGCAGCTCCACAGTGTGTTCTCTCTTGTCCCCTGCGTCCTGATCTATCTCTTCCTTGATCTGACGGTGGGTGCGGCCCTCACAGCAGGTATAATTTCACACCTCTTGCTTGACTGTCTTACACCTGCAGGCTGTCCCCTCCTGATGCCACTGAGCAGGAGGAGGTACAGTGTTAAGTGGAGGTACAGTGACAGCAGGGCAAGGGAGAAGAGGATAGCTGCAATTGCTGTGCTGCTGGCACTCCTCACGGTCCTGGCGGTTGCAGCAAGCGGCACATTCACCTCAGCCATCTCAGCATGGGCAAACAGGGACGCCCAGGGCAAAGTTAACTCAACGAACTCCTCAAGACCTGACCTCCATCTCACCATCACCAACCCACAGAGGGACACCTGGGTCCACCCTTTCCCCAACGGCAGCTATTTCATTGACGTGAGCGACTCAGCAGGACATGAGAGAACCGGTTACCACAGGTACTACCATAAGCCGGCGCCAGGGCGTTCTGATAAGTCCTCTGAGGGCCAGGGTAATGGGAGTGCTGGAGAAAACAGGACGGGGTGATTGTTCTGTCGGGATCTGATATCGATGATGTGGTGAAGTTCATATCGAAGCTGGAGTATGACCATGGAAAGAAGATATTCCTCCAGAGGGTTTACCTTGACCTCAACACTGCCTGTAAACTGCATATACTCAGCTTCATTGAGGAGAGGTCCAGGAGTGACATCTCGCGGAGGGCTATTCAGATGATGATAGATGATTATGAGAGGGAATACGGGAACCTCATTAACCTTGTGAAGAGGGACATCCTCATGTGGATATAGGGCCCTTGCAGCGGTTCCATCCCCATTTATTTTTTCTTATGTAACTTGTCCACTGATCAGCATCTCCATGGTTACATAAGAATGTACCCAAAGGCATGCTTTAAAGCCCCACCCGAGTTTCCAGTGTGAATAACATAGGAGGTGAAACATGCGAAGTGCTAAATTCGTTCTTGCAGCTCTCCTGGCCATCTTTGTTCTTGCAGGTTCATCGGCTGCAGCGGATGTAGGCATTGAACTTGACAAGAACATGACCGACGGGAGCGCAATAAAGCCGACGTACAATTCGACGATGAAAATCAAGGCCATAGTGAAGGCTGGTAACCAGGACGTTCAGAATGTGACTGCAACGGTACGACTGCCTGAGGGCCTCGTACTCCAGGACTACTACATGAGCCAGGGATACTATGACCTCGAGACAGGTACCTGGGAGGTTGGTGACATCCCTGCCTATGAGGAGAGGTCCCTGACATTCGTTTGCCTGCTGAACAGGACTGGCAGCATTACTGTGAACGCCAGTGTAACAGCTGATGGGGATGATAACAGTGCAAACAACAATGCAGAGTTAGGCTTCAAGGTGTTTGGTATATCAGACCTTCAGCTTAACGTCACGAGCAATAAACAGACCCCACGGCTCGGCGAAACTGTGAGACTGACGGTTAAACTTAAAAACAATGGCCCCCATGACGCGAACAATGTCAAGGTAGGTAACTTCCTCTCAGGCGGACTCGTCGTGCAGAGTTTCAGCTATGATGCCGGCTACTTCGATGACCTGACAAAGGAGTGGGTCTTTGACACCCTTGCAGCGAGTGAAGAGGCGACCCTCACACTTGATTGCCTTGTCAACAGGACAGGTGAACTCTCAGACTATGTTTCAGTAAGGGAGGTCGATGAGGGCGACACCAACGTTTATAACAACATGGCCCGCGCCACCCTCTCGGTGAGGGGCACTGACCTCGACCTCGACGTTTCAGCGAGTAAGACAAGGGCCTATCAGGGTGATGTGATCAATGTTATCTGCCGCGTGAAGAACAATGGCCCTGAGAATGCCCAGAACGTGATTGTCAACCTGCAGCTACCCGTGAACCTACAGGTCCAGAACGTCCAGGTGGACAGGGGTACTTACAGTAACGGCAACTGGTCCATCGGTGATCTTGCAGACAATGAAACAGCGCTTCTCAACATCACTGCAAGGATTGTGTCTGCAGGTAACTTCACAGTGAACGCCTCTGCAGTCTCATCTGCAGTTGATGACAGTAACTCCGTGAACAACGATGATACAGCGATGATATCTGCAGCAGTCCCCAAGAGGGCCCTCAAACTCAAGATAAAGAACAACTCTGCAGTGACGATCAGAGTACTCCTATATGTTACAGTCAATGATCACGACAAAATCACCAGGAAGACCTACAACTTCTACCTCAAGAAGGGCCTGACCAGAGAACTCAACCTTGGGTACTTCCAGATCGGTACAAGCGCCCTCTTCAAGCAGTACACCTACAACACCAACTACAGGTCAAGGACAGTGGCCTATGAGAACATCTACAACTCCACCGGTGTCAGGACACAGAGGGTGAGCGTCAGTGGTGTGAAAGGAAGGCAGAAGGCACCTGTTGTGAGGGTGAGCACTTTGTACTTTGATGAAAATGGGTCAACATTAACATGACCCACTTTAATATCTTTTTATAGATTAATCAGCTACCGATTAGCTTATTTTCCTTCATACATATAAACGGCAGGATAAAGTTGTGAAAAATGAAAATAAAAATATTAATAAAAATATATTACATTCCTTTTGCACAGTTAGATATTCGATGAGAAGTATTCTCAGAGTAACCGACCAAAGATGCTGAAAAATCCAAATTCAACATCATTTGCTTTTATACAATAAGTTAAAATTTTATATAATAGTTACAATATATATCTATTTTATTAGAAAATTAGCATGATAAGTATGTATATTTTAAGAGGTTGTTGGAAATGAAGGATATAATTGACAGGTTGTTGGAAATGAAGGATACGGAGGGTATAATTGACAGGTTGTTGGAAATGAAGGATAGGAAGGGTATAATTGGCCTTTGTTGTTTGGGCATTATTTTGCTTATAGCAATTGGCGGACTTGTCTCCCCTGATGGTACCGTTTTTGAAAATAGATATTTCAGTTTTTGAAAATAGATATTTCAAATTCACAGTACCTGAGGGGTCTACTGTCTCAGCGCCTGAGGATGAACATTTACAGTTATGGGACCCATCACTGAACCCTACAGTTGATGGCCAAAAGATTCCTTACGCAGAGATTGCCCTTGGTAGAATGGATGGTGACCCGCAGGACGTGGAAAGTGATCTTAAGAGTATGGGATTCACTCAATCTAGAACCATAGGAGGCTATCCAAGTATGTTTAGCTATGACAATATTAACGGTGAAGAAGGTCACTATATTATTATTCTTGGAGAGAGTAAAGAACAGCCTGGCCGTACAGATACCGTTGAGATAATGTTTGACTATGGTGCTGTTGACAAAATTGATATAGTTATAAATAGTTTAGTGATCAAAGGTTTTTGATCATCACAAATCAAAATGCTACAGGCGAAACCCTTCCAAGGTATGACTTACCGGGAAGTGAATCTGATGGTACGGTCCTTAGATGGGTATTCAAGCAAAAAAGCCATAATTTGGCATTGAGTGTGCTTAAGCTTTGAAATTATGCTTGAATAGATGTTAAAATCTTCTCAGACACTTTGAACATTATGCATGTAAATTCACTACCTTGATTACCATTATGAATCACTGAGGACAATTTTCACTTATGGTTATTGATACTTAGTAAGTCCACAATGATTATTTATCTTGCTTTTTATTTCTCCATTTCTATTCTTTTGATCCATACATGGGATCTTATTTTCTTGATCATCTCCTGGATTGTTCTATCTTTTTTTAATGAATTGTAAACATTCTTTATAATTTCTATATTTTCTTTTTCTATTTCCTTAAGTTCTTTTTTTGTTGAATCTTTCTTTTGAAGTTGTATTTTGTCCCATAAAACATGATTTATGGGTTTTAAATGTTTTGATACTGTCTGCTGGAGATATTCTTTTGGTTCATTGTATAAACCATCTTTATAGAATTTTTCTTTGAAGTAGAGTTCGTAAACTAACGAGTTAGCGATTTGATTGTCAAGGAAATTTATTATATCCTTCAATTCTTCGTTTTGTCCTTCAATTGAATACAGAAAGATGAGGTAATCAACTATTGAGGATAATTTATTATTGGGCATTCTTATTGGCAGGTTTTTAAGGGGAGTGTAATATAATTCTATCTGTTTCCCTTTTAACTTTCCTCTCCTTTTTAGATAATAAAACATAAGTTTAGAGTTTAAAACAAGAAGAAGTAATTTTAAATCATTATTGCGATTTTTATTAGAGGTGATAAAATAAATATCTGCACTCCCATAAAAAGGAAATTCTACCAATGAAAATGAATTTATCGTAGCCCTCTGTGGACAAACTATTTTTGGAGATTCAAAAATGGATTTATCTCTTGGCCGATGTAGTAAATACCATGTTCTTTTACCATTTTTAAATTCTCTCCTCTCTTGTAATCTGTCCTTATAATTGGAAAGATGCTCCATTATTATAGGAAATTCCTCTTCTCTTATCTCATTTTCTAGGTAGATAACATATCTCTTTTCATTTAATTCTAAATGATATCTCTTGATTTCAGAATTCTTAAACCATCTTTTTAATAAACACTTCTCATTACTGTTCATAATTTTCTCTAATAATCTGTCATCTATTTCTTCTTGAAGAACAAATATTCCTTTAGATGTTTTAGACCTTCCTTCCCTATCCGCTCCGGTGATAATACCTTGATTTACAGTAAAACCTTGTTCTACTAATTTTTTAGAGGTATTTTCCATAAATGAACTAATGGAATCAGGAAATTTCATCCCATTATCAGTTAATTCAATCATGTTATAACTGTATTGTGCTTTCTGGTTTTTTTTAGGATAATAAACTGAGAGCAGCTCATAAGGAGTAGGTCTTTCTTTCTTCATAAGTATTATGGAAAAATTAACGCCTATTCTAATATGAAATGGGTTTAAATCTTCGAAATCTATGATTCTAAGTAAAGTATTTTCAATAAAAATAGATTTCCTAAATTTTTTAGCATAGTCTGCAGTTAACCAATACCTTGGAATAATAAAAGAGAGATACCCTCCTCTTTGTAAAAGGTTTCTTAAGGAACGCATTACAAAAATATAAGCCAAATTTGATCGTCCTTCCCATATATCAGGATTTATTCTCTCTATAATCCCAAATAAATCTTTATTCCCCTTCTCGCCCTTATAAGGAGGGTTCCCGATCACAATGTCAAAACCATTTCCTTTAATGAAGGCCTCTGGGAAATCAAGGATCCAATGAAAAGCCTTAAGTTCCTTCAGCTTCTCAAGGGGAGTATCATAATCCTCAGCAAACTTTTCATCAAATTTGCTGCAGAATACATCATCTATAGTATCAAGGAGGTCATTGATTGCAGTAGCTTGTTTTGAATTCAGGGATACAATTAGGATAGAGACCAGTTTCTCTTTTATCTTCAGAAGCCTTTCTATATCGGTCCATTTAATCTTTTTCTGGCTGAAAATAGTGTTTAAATCTTCTATATCACTGTTTATATCACCCTCTAACCCAAGGGCCTCGCTACAGGATTCTAAATATTCTCTGAGGTCATCAAGAATGTCTATCTTATTCTCAATGTATTTCTTATCTTTTCTTGAGGCCCCTGAAAATGAGAAAAGATCAACTTTATCCTTTCCAATGCTCGCATAACCGATTAGTGAGTTTCCTTCTCTGAGGTTAAAGTGGACATTGGGGAATCTCACAAAGACTTCATCACCCTTCCCTGATGGTCTAAAGTGTTTTGCCATGCTGAGGAAGAACCTGGCCCTCGCAACCTTCAGGGCTGAAGGATTAATGTCAACACCATAGATGTTTCTTGAAAGTATGATGAAGAATTTCAGGTACAGGTTGAAGTGTTCATCATCTATATCAAGAAGATCAATACGCTTTATTTCACCCCTTTCATCTGTAACAGTGATTTCAAAACCATTAGCTCCAATATACCGTGCCCTGTTCCTTAGTTTATGGTATATTTCAACAAGAACATCTATTGCACTTTCAAGGAAATGGCCTGAGCCAACGGCAGGGTCAAGTATCTTTATATCACGAACTTTATTGAAAAGAGTCTTCAGGGTTTCTGAATCAGCATTTTCAATTAAAGCATCTATACTTGTATGCTCTGTATCCATTGAGTTAAGGAGGTAGGGTTCAATGGTATTCCAGGCAATAAATGATGTTATTTCCTCAGGGGTGTAATATGAACCTGTCTTTTTCCTTACATCTGCTGTTATTAGTTTCTCGTATAGAGCCCCCAGGACGTATTCGTCGATGTCACCCTCTATCCAGTCCCTGCTCTCAAAAAGGTTGAGGACAGGTATACCTCCCTTTATCTTCCCTGGATCTTCATTTATCAGGGTTTCTGTGAAGTTTTCCTTATAAAAGCAGTTGTCAGGTATGTCGACGATTTCGAACTCTTCCTCGGTGCCGATGAAGATGGCTGGGCCTATAACCACGACCTTCCCTACTTGGTCGTCCTCATAGTACTGTTCATTTTCGTTTTCACGTATTTTCTTAAAGAAATATTCAAGGAATTCCTTGTAGTTTTTAAATCCACTCCCATCGAGGCGTTTCTGTGAAAGCTCTTTAAACTTGGTTATCAGGTAATTTTTATCGTTGTTGAAGAAACCTCTGGCCTGCAGGTACCAGAGGGTCATCATCTGCATCAGGAAGTTATCGGCAAACTCTATGCGCTTATCTTCCTCAGGTATTCCCTGGATGTTTTCAGCAAGATAATTCCTGGTGTTATTGAATAGTCTGTAGAAGTCCTCAATGATGTCCTTCCTATCAAAGAGCGCATCAAAGTTGGTCTCAGAGGGTTCCTTTATCGTTTTTTTGATTTTATTCTCAAAACTCTTGTTTATCTTATTTATTGATCTTATTATGTGTTTATCTTTACGATAATCCTTTATAAGGACTTTATCCCCATAAAAAACGAATGATATGCGTGGAGTGTAACCACTTCCAGGTGCAAGATAGTTTTTAATTGACGTGACCTCAGCCCTTTCCTCTGCCCTGATAAGTAGGAATCCTTGAAATAAGTTCAGATCTGGTTCGCTTAGTTCAGGTACAATGTAGAGATCATAATTTCTGCCATCTATACTGATTTCTCTGGTTTCGTATTCTTCAAGGATCTTTTCAATGTTTCTTGCTATATCCACAGTACCACCCCTTCATCTTATGTTCAACTCTCACTGATGGAAGGCCAAGGACGCCCTTATCATTGAGATAATCATAAAGTGAGTCCACAAGTTCATCTATATCAGTTATATCGATCTGGTTACCCTGCATCTTTATGAGGCCATGATCTATGAGAAGGGACTTTATTTCCCTGGAATATAATCTGAAAGGAAGTCTTAAGACCGTATTATATACACTTTTAAATTTCTCCCTGTCAGTCACATCACTTATTTTTAGAGTTAATGTATTTGACAGAACCCTTAAGAACCCTTTCTGATCTTCACTTATGGCTTTAAGATCCTCAAGAACATTTTCAACATGTTTTTCGAATTTTTCGAGGCCCTCAATTGCTTTATCTACCTTGTAGGGGGGTGCTTCCTTTTTGCGGATGAGGTCAAGAAGTTTTATTGGACTTGCTTCTTTAACTTCGCCATCCTCTAATGTCAGAACCTGTTTTTTTATCTTGTAGGGTCCCTTGTAGTATTCATATACACCTACGAGGGAGTTATCATCATGAATATAGCTGTAGTATGTTCCATCCATGTTTTTAACTTCATTGAAGTCCTCTGGAGTGTATTCAAGGTCGTACTGTATTATGTTGAGTAGTTTATAATCGTCAATCTGTTCCTGTGACATTTTTTCAGATATGAATCCTTTGATCTCACTTGAAAGTCCATACTCTTCAAGTTCTCTCATATTATTCTCTGATAGATCCTTTATTTTCTCTCCAAAGGTCTCTATGTTGATTTTTTCATCAGGTGAGAGGATTCTAACATCCTTTCCCACAATGAGTGTTATGTCATCTATTTTCTCGTTGAGCTTGTTCAGTATACCTACGAGGACCTCAATTTCTCCTGATGGCATGTAGTTGACCACTGTGATGTCCTTCTCGTTACCTATCCTGTTGACTCTTCCAACCCTCTGGACTATGATCATTGGATTCCATGGCAAGTCATAGTTTATCACTGCGTCTGCATCCTGGAGGTTGATACCCTCGCTTAGAGCGTCTGTTGTTATGAGGATTTCAATTTCACCATATTTTCGAACTTCTTCCCAGCCATTGTTGGAGCTTGGCGAGAATCTCTTTATGAAGTTTATCTTTGTTTTTGTCTCTGTTTCACCGGTTACCAGTCCAACTTTGAGGCGGTCCTTGTCTTTGAGCCATGGGTGGAGGTTTACTTCATCTTCTATCCAGTTTATAAGGTTTCTGTACAGGTAGTGGGCCGTGTCCCTGTATTGTGTGAATATTAGGATCTTCTTTTTGTATAGTGAGGGCGTTTTTATCTTTTTTGAACTGAATTCAGGGTTTACCATTATGTTTTTGAGTGCTCTGAGTTTGGGGTCATCCTTGTAGGAGAAGACTGGTATCTCTATAATATCTTCTTCTTGCACTGGCAGGTTTCCAAAGGTTTTAAAGTCGGTTCTCTCTTTTTCTTTGAGTTTATCAATGCTGTTAAAGATTTTATCCATGGCCTTGAGGTCCTTTTCCATGGATTCCAGTATTGCGTTGATGCCAGATTCCAGGGGGTTGATATCTGAGTCTCCATAGTCCTCTATGATTTCTATTATCCTATCTATCCGGGAGATCTCTTCTTCCAAACCGTATTCTTCTATTATTTCATTTAGATCCTTGTTTATCTTTGCTTCTTCAAGCACGGCTTCGAGTACTCTCTGTAATGTTGTTTTGCTCCATTTTGACTGTTTCTTGAATCGTTCGTAGAAGATTTTCTCCTTTTCATATAGTCTCCTTAGGCTTGTTTCGAAGGGGTATATTCCGCTTTCAAGTCTTTTTCCCAGGAGCAGCTTCAGGAGGTCTGCTATCTCTATGAGCTTTTTCTCAGGTTCTTCATCACCTATTTTATCTTCTTCGAATAGGATGTACCTTGCTCCGTAGAGCTTGGTGTGTTCAAAGTTGAGTTCGGGTAGAATGTCTTTGAGGAGTTCGATGAATTCTGTGTAGTCTTTTTTGTAGAATAGGGAGTATTCCATGCTGAATGGTGTGGGGTCCTTGAATATTAGTGGTTTGCCGTTTATTTTGAGGTCCTTAAATTCTTCGATTATATATTTTCTTGTCCTTAGAACCATTATCTCGTCGAGTATCTCTTTCTTTATTTTATTGGCAGTCTCTTTGAGTTCTTTTTTCTTTGCTGGATCTGGATCGATTTCTATCTCTTTTTTTAGTCTTGTGTATTTGTTTATGAGTTCATCGACTTCCACGCCCTTTATTTTGAAGGGCATGAATGTGTCATCCATGAATAGTCTGATGAGGTTATAAACGTCCCTTATTGAGTTGTTTATCGGTGTAGCTGTCAGTAAAATGAACTTGTTCTGTTCATCAGTGCTTTTTCTCTGGAGTTTGCGGGTGTTTTTCCATCTTTTTGTGTTGCTGTTCCTGTATTTGTGTGCCTCGTCTATTATGAAGAGATCATATTCATCAGCAAGTTTTTTGAGGTTTTCATCTTTCAGGTTCTGTAACTTTCCAAGGGACATGAATCCTATTTTTCCAAGGGTTTTGTCATTGTCTCTGATTTCATATGCGCTGTTCAGGTCATTGCCGGTTGTTAAGAGTCTTTTGCTCTGGCCCTGGAAGAAGTAGTCCTGGTTGAGGAGGAGGTCCTCCCACTGATTTATTAGTGATGGGGGTAGTATAAGAAGTGCTGATGGTTCTTTGTTTTCTGGTTTCCAGGTGGGATGTTTCCCGTTGATGTATTCTTCGATTATGGCGCCTGCTATGAAGCTTTTCCCAAGGCCCACTGAGTCTGCAAGGATCACACCATTGTAAGTGTTAATTGAGTTTATAGCATTCATGACGCCTATTAACTGGAATTCCATTAGGACATCCTTTTTAAGAAGATTTTTCACCCTCCCATCAAACCAGTGGTATACAAGGTACTTGAAGAGAAGTTCGGGTTCTATGTGTTCCCCAAGTTTGGGATATTTAGTTTTCTCGGCAGTGACTCCTGAGTAATCTATGATTTTTATCAGGTCCTCACTGAAGTCTGTCGCCTCTTCCCATAGTTCATCAAACCATTGGTTGAGGTAGACTACCTCTTCTCTTGAGGTTAATACGACGTTGAGCTCTTTGTTCTGTGTCAGACCTTTTTTCGTGAAATTTGATGATCCAACGACAGCCAGGCCTGGGGACTGGTACTCTGAGGGAGGGTTGGTTAAGAATAAATATAATTTAGCGTGCAGCTTTGATTTTTCGAAGAGCTTTATCTCTATTGTATTTTCTGCAATGAGCTTTTTGAGAAGTGTGATGTTCTTTTTCTGCATATCAGATAGGTCTGTTTGCTGGAGGTCACCTATCATTTTGTCTTTGAATTGTTCCCTGAGTTCATAGCCCTCTTTGATTTCCTGGCCTGTCTGGTGTGTTGTTTCATCCCCCATCACTATTTTGAGGAAGGGTTTTTTTTCGAATTCTTCAGGGAAATCGTCTTCAACCAGTGAAAATCCGGTTATGAAGAAGTATCCTATTGCAAATTTGGCCTCTTTGCAGTTTCCTAACTGGTCCTTTATGACTTTCACAACTTCTCTGTTCTCAGTGTTGTCCATGATTGTGGGACCATGGTCTACCATTTTTTCACCGTATTCTAGGAAAAACATATTTCATTGAGAGGTTTAACTCTTGGTAGATATTTTAATCCTTCATGTATATAGTTTATTATTTAATTTTTCTGGACTTGTGGAAATCTAATCCTCACCTGAAGGTTATATAGGGATCATTCTGTTATATGTCTGTTTACTAGAGGATTAAATGTGGATTATAAGTTTTATGGGCTTTTATTGGCATGTGACTTAATAAAAACTATTTATCCAACCTTTGGGCTTTAATGAGGGCTTGATGGTTATTTGAGTTTTTCTAATGTTTCTGAGAATTCTCTGTCTGTGAGTACTGGTTCACCCTCGAGAGGGACCTCCTCCTTGAGGTTGGCGTAGATAATTGCTCCAGGTGTGGGTTCGGCCATGTAGGGTTCCTTCAGCCTGTGGACCCTCAGCACCCATATGTAGGCCTTCCTACCGTTAAGGTATGATCTTACATGGTCCCTTGTCCAGATGGAGAAGTCCTCTGACGGTATTCTACTAGGCGGCCTTTCTATGATCTCTTCCAGGGTGGCGAAGTATTTGATCTCTGTTTTATCATCATCCTTGTGTGGGATGCTGTGTTCTTCAACGAATGGGCGGTGTTTTTCCTGGAAGCTTTGGAGGTAATCATCTTTAAGGGCATAGCTGACTGTGGGGTATAGCAGGAATTCTTTGAGGCTTGTTCTATATGTCCTTATAAGCAGGGTTTGTTTTCCATGCCCCAGGGCCTCTATGGTCGCATTCCATTCCTTAAGACACTTAACTGTACCTTTCATTACGGATCCTCCCCTTCCTGTATTCATTTTCCATGAGGTATCTGCCGTCCCTGGGTACTGGCAGTCAATTGCATGGTCGAAGAAATAGTTCAACTCTGATGACTTCCAGGCCCTCAAGGAAAATCTTAAATAATATTTAATCTAACAGTACTACTTAAGTGTTTATTCTGGCCGTGCGGATTCGTAAGTTCTCTATTACGAAGGTTCGGTCAGAATTAATAGGGGATCCATGAGACCCCCTGCACCCCACAGATACCATAGATAGGATTCATGATAGGTTCATGACCCCTTTCAGCACCCCATTCTGGAATCGGATACTGTAAATAGATAAGATCCATGATAGTTCATGGCGGGCGTTTTTACAAGGCAAATGATGAGTGATTTGTGAATTACATAGTTAGAGATGACCCTTTGTAATCTGGGGTGGAATTCTTCAACCTAATTTGTGAAGTACATAGTTAGAGATGACCGATGTGACAGGTCTGACGAAGAAGCAGACCATGAAAATTTGTGAAGTACATAGTTAGAGATGACCTGAGAACAAAAGGGCTGTTTCATGGTTAAACTGTTGATTTTTTTATTTTAGTGACCATAGTCCCATGGGTCTTTGATGGTGTCTGAATCAACTATATTTAATCTGGATCTCAATGGACTCTAAAGTGCTTAAAAGACCTCTTTGAATAAACAGCACATTAAAACTTACTTCAATGATAACAAACATTGATTTAAATATATCCTTGCACGTTTTAATTCTTTTATTTTTATTTTAAGGTGTTATGGCCGGTTTATTGGTTATTTTAAGGCCTCTGGTTCAGTCGTCTATCCCATGAAAATTCACAGGAAAATTTTAATAACAATAAGTTATTTTAACTCCTTTTTTACTTTAAAAGGTTGTACAGGCACCATGGATTATTTATCTTGTTATGATTGTTTTAAAATTGTTTTAGATCATTTCGGTGTCTTATTTTTTTATTTGGAGATGTTTTGTTGAGTCGTCTGCCTTTATAAATGGAGTGCATTATTGGGGGTCGACAAATTTATATATCTGAAAGGAGAAATTTCATAGCGTTAAGGGCCAAACAGAGAAAAAATCCGTCCTGTTAAAATCAGACCAAAATGGGATTGAAATGGCCATCGGGGATCCCATACACATCCTTTCCGGTTAGTTAAAATCAGACCAAAATGGGATTGAAATGATAGCGGTGGATGAGGTGGTGGCTGCTCTGGTGAAGGTTAAAATCAGACCAAAATGGGATTGAAATGTCAATAACATATTTGCTGTATTCATCAAATTCTTTTCTTGTTAAAATCAGACCAAAATGGGATTGAAATTGATTTTGAGGTACTCTGATTCTGTGACACCACCCTGTTAAAATCAGACCAAAATGGGATTGAAATTGGTCAACAGAGACTATAGAGTTACGCGTGGAGAAAGTTAAAATCAGACCAAAATGGGATTGAAATTCTGGCAGCCCCCTTGAGGACTACCATCCTCGTCAGAGTTAAAATCAGACCAAAATGGGATTGAAATTCTTGGAGGATGTCTAATGCCTCCTCCACTGTGACTCGTTAAAATAGACCAAAATGGGATTGAAATAAGAGGAGGAGGAATCGCCAATGGCCCCGGGGGCATCACCCCACCCCCGTTAAAATCAGACCAAAATGGGATTGAAATCAACGCTGTCCTCCCAACTAGCTATTTTACGGAGGGGTTAAAATCAGACCAAAATGGGATTGAAATACGATCTTCGAAATCCTCCTACTCGACCTATTCAGGTTAAAATCAGACCAAAATGGGATTGAAATACCATGGAGGATGAGCTCGAGGAGGCCCTCGGGTATGTTAAAATCAGACCAAAATGGGATTGAAATACACATACACTGGAGTGTAGTATGTGTCGAAGGCGATGGTTAAAATCAGACCAAAATGGGATTGAAATTAATAACTAAGAGTAAAGCTAGAATATTGACTAAGCGTTAAAATCAGACCAAAATGGGATTGAAATATAACCATTTTTTTTATCAGTTTAAATGACAAAAAAGTTAAAATCAGACCAAAATGGGATTGAAATACACAAACAAAGAGGCTACAAAATCAATATAACAAAGTTAAAATCAGACCAAAATGGGATTGAAATGGGAGTTTCTTCACCTCATCTGTGAAGCGCTTCACCAGTTAAAATCAGACCAAAATGGGATTGAAATTCGGGTCACCACACACCGTGACCCCTGCCCGATCTGGTTAAAATCAGACCAAAATGGGATTGAAATTTGGGTAGGGTTCATCTGGTGTGTGGTATGTGATCTCCGTTAAAATCAGACCAAAATGGGATTGAAATACGTATCACACAGGCGCAGGTTAAAATCAGACCAGTTAAAATCAGACCAAAATGGGATTGAAATTCGGGTCACCACACACCGTGACCCCTGCCCGATCTGGTTAAAATCAGACCAAAATGGGATTGAAATTTGGGTAGGGTTCATCTGGTGTGTGGTATGTGATCTCCGTTAAAATCAGACCAAAATGGGATTGAAATGCATCGAGGCAGAGGTCCTCGTAAACATCGACGAGACCCGTTAAAATCAGACCAAAATGGGATTGAAATGAACACGCACACCCACCCTCCTCTCCAAAACAAGACAGTTAAAATCAGACCAAAATGGGATTGAAATAAAGCTGCAACAAGTACAAAGCATACCACAAGAACAGTTAAAATCAGACCAAAATGGGATTGAAATAAAGCTGCAACAAGTACAAAGCATACCACAAGAACTATTTTTTTTGTCTATCTATCCAATTGTCCACTCCCTAACAATGAATAATATGAAAATCCCGGTTATAAGCGTTGAGGAGTTGCGTAATCCTGTTTTATAGTATTGATGAAAAATGAGACAAAATAAATGAATCAGTCTCGATGAAGAACCTTAAGTTCTCCAGTCCTCACATCGATTATCAGTCCATGGACAGGTATATCATGGGGGATTGCCCTAAATTCCTTGATGGTCCTGACACCCTCAATAACATTTTTTTCCTCATCACTAATTGCAAGGATCCAGTCCTCCAGTCCAAGTTCCTCAATAAAATCACGGGGGACTCCCTTCTCTTCCATGGTTTCCCGGAGTCTTTCAAAG
>JGI24504J29685_1001073_pt1 | contig 18105 bp, 10 predicted proteins | sample BioPla4RNA1_FD_29685 | JGI IMG/M metagenome (IMG submission 29685)
ATAAGAGAAGGAAAACTTGTTCAACCTTATGTTTATGGTTATAAAATGACTAGAGATCCTAAAACTCTTCAAAGAATTTATACTACTGATGAATCAAAAATATATCCTTTAAAATTTTTTATAGAAGGTGATCCCTATAAATTGTGGGGAATATGGGAATCAAACATTCATTTTGTTGGAGTAGAAGATGGAGTTTTTTTCCCATTTGGAACTGATCGAATGGGAAGAGATGTCTTATCTAGAATAATCTTTGGGACAAGAATTTCAACTACCATAGGTTTAGTTGGAGTATTGATAAGTTTATTGATAGGAACGGTACTCGGAGGAATTTCAGGATATTATGGAGGGTCAGTCGATTTTGTTATTCAAAGAATAATTGAGATTATTAAAAGTATTCCTACAATTCCTTTATGGATGGCACTTGCGGCAGCTCTCCCGAGATATATGACTCAACTTCAAAGATATTTTGCAATAACCGTTATTCTCTCTTTAGTTGGATGGACAGATTTAGCAAGAGTTATTAGAAGTAAATTTATTATTCTTAAAAATGAAGATTTCGTAGTGGCTGCTCAATTGGCAGGAGCACGTCAAACTAGAGTTATTTTTAGACATATGTTACCTTCTCTTACCAGTCATATGATAGTTTCAATAACCCTTTCTATTCCAGGGATGATTCTTGGAGAAACTGGTTTGAGTTTTTTAGGATTAGGATTACAATCACCAGCAATAAGCTGGGGCGTCTTATTGCAAGAAGCACAAAATGTTAGAACCGTAGCTTTACAACCTTGGCTAATGCTACCGGCAATGTTTGTAATAATTACCGTTCTTTGCTTTAATTTCGTTGGTGATGGATTAAGAGATGCTGCAGACCCATACAAGATCTAAATTAGTTTTAGGAGGATTAATATGGAGAATGTTTTAGAAGTAATAAATCTTGAAACATCATTTGAATTAACTGAAGGATCAATTAAAGTATTAGATAATATAAATTTTACATTAAAAAGTAATGAAATATTAGGTCTTATTGGAGAGTCCGGATGTGGTAAAAGTGTGACTGCTTTATCTATACTTCAAATTCTACCAAGAAATGCTAAATGTAACGGAAAAGTCTTATTTTACAATGGCAAGAAAATAATAAACATTTTAGAATTAAATTCGAAAGGTGAAGAAATAAGACAAATACGAGGTAACGAAATTTCTATGATTTTTCAAGAACCGGCTGCTTCATTTTCTCCCGTTTACACTATCGGAGAACATATGGTAGAAGCAATTACCTTGCATAAAAATATATCAGAAAAATTAGCCAAAGAAAAAGCCTTAGAGATGTTAGAGAAAGTGAAGATTCCTGATCCAAAAAAAATAATAGATGCTTATCCTTTTGAGCTATCAGGAGGAATGCTACAACGAAGTATGATTGCCATGGCTTTATTATGTAATCCTAAGATACTTATAGCCGACGAACCAACAACTGCTTTAGATGTTACAATACAGGCACAAATTTTGTATCTAATAAAAGAACTTCAAAAAGAATTTCATAGCTCCATCATTTTTATCACTCATGATCTGGCTGTTATTTCTCAGATGGCAGATAAAATTGCGGTCATGTATCTAGGACATATTGTCGAAGAAGCCGATGTATTTGAAATGTTCAAAAATCCACTTCACCCATATACTAAAGCTCTTTTAGATTCTATTCCTAAATATGGAGTTAGAAAGACTAGATTAGAAACGATTTCCGGAGTTGTTCCTGATCCGTACAATTTACCTAAAGGTTGTAGATTTCATACTAGATGTAATAAATTCATGGAAGGGCTATGTGATGTGCAACAACCTAAAGTTGTTGAAATTAGTGAAAATCATAAAGTAAAATGTTTCCTTTATGGAGGTACCAACGATGAAAGATAAAAAAATTTTAGAAGTTACTAATTTAAAAAAATATTTTCCAATTAAAAGGGGTGTATTCGGAAAAATTTCCGGTTATGTAAAAGCTGTTGATGATGTTAGTTTTTATATAAATGAAGGCGAGACATTAGGATTAGTTGGAGAATCAGGATGTGGAAAAACAACAATAGCCAAAACTATTTTGCGTGCTCTAAATCCCGATGAAGGAGATATTTTCATGAATCTTAATGATGAATTTGTCAACATTGCAAAATTACCGAAAAACCAGTTAAAAAATCTAAGAAAAAATATTCAAATGATCTTTCAAAATCCGTTTACATCTTTAAATCCTCGAATGAAAGTTAAAGATATAATTGGAGAACCTTTATTTGTTAATAAAATTGCTAAAGGAAAAGAACTTGAATCAATAGTTGAAGAATTAATTGGATATGGTCGGTTTAAGAAGGGAATATTTGATTAGGTATCCTCATGCCTTTAGTGGCGGTCAAAGGCAAAGAATAGTCATTGCAAGAGCATTGGCATTGAAACCAAAACTTGTTGTTTGTGATGAACCAGTTGCAGCTTTAGATGTTTCCATTAGATCTCAAATTTTAAATCTCTTAATGGATCTTCAAGAACAATTAAATCTTACTTATCTATTTATTTCTCATGACCTAAGTGTTGTTCAACACATAAGTGATAGAGTTGCAGTTATGTATTTAGGAAAAATTGTTGAAATAGCGGATACTGAAACACTTTTTCAACAACCTAAGCATCCATATACAGAAAAATTACTAGAAGCCGTACCCAAACCTGATCCAAATATAAGAGCCGATCAACTAAAACCTTTAGAAGGAGAAGTTCCAGATCCTGCAAATCCTCCGGAAGGATGCTATTTTCATCCAAGATGCCCCTATGCTATAAATATATGTAAAAAAGAATACCCTAAATTGAATATTTATAGTTCAGTTGAAAGCGAACATTTAGTTGCTTGTCATCGTTCATCTGAGCTAAAGCTCAATGGAATTACACTAGTATAAGATATATATATTATATATTCTAAACGAATAATCACATTTAAAATATTTTAAGATTGTTTCAATTTCACGGGAGGTGGTATTATGAAAAGTAAGAAAGTGGTAATTTATTTATTGTTGGTTTTCCTCTTTCTAGGAACACTGTTTGGATGGGACGCATATGGAACACCTGAAGAATATTACAAAGCTACAGGCAATAAAATCACTCAATTCAAAGAATCGCCTGTTCTTGCTGAAAAAGTAAAAAAGGGAGAGCTCCCACCAATTGAGGAAAGGCTTCCAAAAGAACCTCTGGTAATTGTTCCTGAAGATGAAGTAGGAAAATTCGGCGGTACATGGAGAAGGGTTTGGAAAGGTCCTTCAGATCAATGGGGCGTTTATAAAATAAATGAACCCCATTTAGTATATTGGGACTCTGAAGGAGGAAAATTTTTACCTGGTGTAGCAAAAAGTTGGGATGTTTCAGATGACGGAAAAATTTACATTTTCCATCTAAGAGAAGGAATGAAATGGTCTGATGGACATCCATATTCAGCGGATGACTTAATTTTTTGGGCAAACGACATAGTTGGAAATGATGAACTGACTGCTTCCAAACCAGCTTGGTACATTGTAGGAGGTAAAAGGGCAAAAATAGAAAAGATAGACGATTATACAGTTAAATTCGAGTTTGCTGAACCATATGGATTGTTTTTGCTCCAAGTTGCTTACAGTCAAGGTTTTGTAGGAGCCCCAAAACATTACTTAAAACAATTCCACCCAGATTATACACCTATGGAGGAAATTCAAAAAATAATCGATAAAGAAAAAGAAAAAATGTACTTCACGTGGGTAGATGTTTTCAATGACAAAGATGATCCTGTACGAAATCTAGAACGACCAAGTTTGTTTACATGGGTTCCTGTAACCGATCCAACAGGTTCTTATTATATTCTTGAACGAAATCCATATTACTTCGCTGTTGACATAGAAGGCAACCAATTACCATATATCGACACTGTTCGTCATGAATATGTTATGGATGATGAAATAATTATGTTAAAAGCGATTGCTGGAGAAATCGATATGCAATTTAGGCATATTGGGACCTTAGGAGCAGGTGCAGGTAACTACACATTACTAGCAATGAATGCTGATAAAGCTGATTACCAAATCTACAATTGGATTGCCGCTAATGGTTCTGCTAGTCAATTAATGTTGAACACTTTTGACCATGAAGATCCTGTATTACAAGAAATATTTAGTGATGTAAGATTCAGACAAGCATTATCTCTAGGAATAAACAGAGAAGAAATCAACGAAATTATTTTTTCTGGATTGGCTAAACCTCGACAAGCTTCTTTAGTCAGCGGTTCAGCTTATTATGACCCTGAATGGGAAAGAGCATATGCAGAATACGATCCAAAACGAGCTAACGAACTTCTTGATGAAATGGAACTCAAATGGGATTCAAAAAAGCAAAACAGACTCAGACCAGATGGAAAACCTTTACAATTCTCTGTACAAGTAGCTGGACAGCCACACACGGATATTTGGACCATAATACGCGAATACTGGAAAAACGATCTGGGTATTCAAATTGAAGTAGACACAATTAACAGAGATCTTTTCGACTCTAGAAAGGACGCCCATGAATTTGACGGGCAAGTATGGCAAATGGATAGGGCTGCTCAACCCTTAGCTGAACCATATAATTTGATTCCAGGTGCTTCAAATATTTCTGAATCCTGGTACATAGGTTGGACAACTTGGATTAAAGCTTATATGAGTGGAGACAAAATTCCAGAAGATGCCATTGTGCCTCCAGAGGCGGTCATTGATTTGGTAGATCTATGGTTACAAATCCAAGTAACAACAGATGATGAAGAAATAAAAGAACTTATGAAAGAAGTGACAAAGATTCATAGTGAAAACATATGGATGATAGGAACTGTAGGAGAAGACATAGCGCCAGCAATAGTAAAAAATAATTTTAAGAATGTTCCTAAAGAACTTGTAACGGATGATATTTTAAGATCACCTTTGAACGCTATGCCTATGCAATTCTTTATTCAGTGATATTGTTTTCCCCAACCTTATTTTAAAGGTTGGGGAAATACTATGCAATTTACTATTATGTAAGGAGGTAATAAAATGAAAAATGCAATAATTCCTTTGTTGTTAATTGGTTTAGGACTACTGACAATTGGTTTTTCTACTGGTTTATCCGTCCAAACCGGAGATAAAGTTATCTCCCCATTAGATTATGAATTTCTTATTGATTTTGAAAATTCTGACGTAAAAATTAATCCAAGAGGAGAAAATATTTTACTCAATGTATCTCAAGACTTCACGTTTGAAGGTAACTACTCATTAAAGATAGAAAACAGAAAAGCTGGTTGGGAAGGTCCTGAGATAGATTTCACAAATGATTGGAAAATATTTGATGGAACTGAATTCACTGTTTATGCTCCCGTCTATCAAACCTCCAATTCTCCACAACTCTTTAGGATTGTTGCTTGTATAAATGATGCAACGGGGGAACGTTTTGTAAACATATCTGAAAAGGTTGTAGTTCCTAATTTTTGGAAAGAAATAACAGGAACCTTCAAATTCGATCTCAAAGAACCAGTTAATAATTTCTCTTTGATAATAATAACTCCTTTAAAAGCAGATTTTACATATTACTTAGATGATTTTAAAGTTCTCGGAGTTAACAAAGTCCCAAGGACAGATATTATATTGAAATCAACATTTGAAAAAGGAATTGAAAACTGGCAATCTAGAGGAGATCCCGTTTCTATAACTTCAACTGATAAAATAGCGCACAGTGGAAAATACTCATTATATGTAACTGAAAGACAAAGTAACTGGCACGGAGCTCAGATCGATCTTAAAGACATGCTAATACCGGGCAAAAGTTACGAAATTGAAGTCTGGGTTTACCAAGAAACCGGACAAGATCAGCAAGTAACTTTAACTATGCAAAGAAAATATGCTTCGGATGATCAATCTCACTATGATACAATCGTCTGGCAAAGAACTATACCTTCTAATAAATGGACGCAAATTGGAGGATCCTATACTGTAAAGTCTGGAGAAACAATTAAAGAAATGCTCTTTTATGTTGAATCACCAAATAATACATTAGCATTTTATCTTGATGATTTTGTACTAATTGATAAGACTATTCCTTTGTTTGAACCAGAATGGGAAATACCCGATTTATATGAAATTTATGGTGACAACTTTAAAATAGGTGTTGCTGTTCCTTACAAAGTACTCTCTAATCCGCTTGAAATGAAAATGGTTGAAAAACATTTTAATAGTATTACCGCAGAAAACGAAATGAAACCAGAAAGTCTTTTGGTTGATCTAAATAGCTATAAGTTTTCTGTTGCCGATGAGTATATTAGTTTTGCTCAATCGAAAAATTTTGACGTAAGAGGTCATACATTACTATGGCACAATCAGACACCAGATTGGTTTTTCAAAGATACTAATGGAAACTTAGTCTCAAGAGAAGTTCTTCTTAAACGCATGGAAAAATATATAAAAGATGTTGTTGGCCATTTTTCTGGGAAAATTCAAGCTTGGGATGTAGTCAATGAAGCAATTGATCCAAATCAACCCGATGGATTAAGAAGAACATTATGGTATGACATTATCGGACCTGAATATATTGAATATGCTTTCAAGTTTGCACATGAAGCAGATCCTAATGCAAAATTATTTTATAATGACTACAATACTTATGAACCAAAAAAGAGAGATTTTATTTACAACCTCGTTTCTGATTTCAAAGCAAGAGGAATTCCTATTGATGGTATTGGCATGCAAATGCATATAGGAGTGGGAACAGATTTACGTCAGGTTGAAGAAGCTATCGAGTTATTTAGTTCAATTCCAGGTATAGAAATTCATATAACTGAATTAGATATGAGCATTTATAAAGATCAATCTTCTAACTATGATGCTCCTCCTTATGAATCTCTTGTGGAACAAGGATATGTGTACAAAGAACTATTTACACTGTTAAAAAAGTATGATGACGTTATAACGAGCGTAACTTTCTGGGGCCTAAAAGATGATTATTCATGGAAAAATCAGAACAGAAATGATTGGCCATTACTATTTGACAAAGACTATCAAGCAAAATATTCCTATTGGGGAATAGTAGAACCAACAGTATTGCCCATTCTCCCAAAAAAAAGTTCCATAGCTCAAGGCACTGCGATACCTTTTGGAATGTTGGATGATTCTTATTTGTTTTCAATACCTATACAAATCTTCGATGAACAAGGAAAGGAAAGATTAAACGCTAGAGTGATATGGAACGAAAATACACTATTCATTTACGGAGATGTGCAAGATGAAACGAAGGATCCACAAGATGGAATAGCAATTTTCATTGATCCTAACAACGCCAAGACTCCTTACTTACAAGATGACGATGTTTGGGCAATTATTAGAACTGATTGGACAGTCGAAACAAATAAACCAGATGAAATCGAAATTAATCATTTTGTCAGCCCTGGATATAAAAAATATAATTTTGAATGCTCGATTATTCTCCCTCAAAAATTTGAAAAAGATTCATCAATAGGTTTTGATATAGCAATAATAGATGGAAACAAAATATACAGTTGGAGTGACACTACAAACCAACAAAAAGAAATTACAGCAAATTATGGCACTCTTGTTTTAGAAGCAGCTGCTGTGGGAACTGCAAAATACGGAACTCCAATTATTGACGGGGAAATAGATGATATTTGGAAAATAGCAGAAACCTATTCAACCCAAACAGTTGTTTCTGGAAGCCTTCAAAACGCTAAAGCAGATTTCAAAGTCTTATGGGATGAAAAAGCACTTTACGTTCTTGCTACAGTATCTGATCCGGTTTTAAACAAAGATCATTCAGATCCTTGGGAACAAGATTCTGTGGAAATTTTCATCGATGAAAATAACAACAAAACAGGATTCTACGAATTAGACGATGCACAATATAGAGTTAACTTTGTTAATGAACAATCCTTTGGTACAGGTGCCTCTGCAGTAAACTTCAAAACAGCAACCAAAGAAATAGATGGTGGATACATAATTGAAGCCGCTATTTCTTGGAAGACAATTGCACCATCTGGCGGAGAAGTGATAGGATTTGACGTTCAAGTAAACGATGCAAGTGCATCTGGCAGAAGAGCAGGAATACTCACTTGGAATGATCCAACCGGTAACAACTATCAAAGTACAGTAAACTTTGGAAACATTAAACTCGAGAAATAGAAGTAAATAGTATTTCTACTTATTTTTACTGATTCATATTCTGGCCTGCATTAGATAACCTACATTTTGTTAACTAGAATGCAGGCCGTTTCTTAGCTACTAACTACAAAAACAGGAGGAAAACACGTGAATTTTATACTCAGATGGTTTGGTGTAAAAGATGACAGTGTAACGCTATCTCAAATAAAACAGATACCAATAATATCTGGAATTGCTGGCACATTGAATGAAATCCCCGTTGGAGAAGTATGGCCTATAGAAAAGATTGAAAAACTTAAAAACCAAACAAATATCGAAGGCTTAAAGCTAGAAGTAATTGAAAGTGTGAATGTTCATGAAGACATAAAAGCAGGACTTCCTTCAAGGGATTACTACATTGAAAATTATATTAAGACTATTGAAAATTTAAGCAAGGCTGGAATTAAGGTAATATGCTACAACTTTATGCCTATTTTTGATTGGGTAAGAACTGACTTATACCACCAACTACCGGATGGCTCTTACTCAATGGCTTATGATCATGAAAAAATAACGAATATCTCTCCTCAACAACTAATTCAAGAAGTTAATAGCGGTGCAAAAGGCTTCTCATTACCTGGATGGGAACCAGAAAAATTAAAAAACCTTCAACAACTTTTCGAAGCTTTTTCAGACATCGATGAAGAAAAACTTTTTCTTAATCTAGAATATTTTCTCAAAAGTATTATTCCTGTATGTGAAAAGGTTGGTATTAAGATAGCTATACATCCTGATGATCCACCCTGGCCTATTTTCGGATTACCAAGGATAGTTAGTTCAAAGGAACATCTTGAAAAGATTATAAACGTAGTCGATAGTCCTTCTAATACTCTAGCAATCTGTAGTGGTTCGTTAGGAGCAAATTTAGAAAATAATGTGCCTGATATAATAAGGCAATTTGGAAAACTAGGCAAGATCAGTTTTGTACATGTTAGAAACATAAAAATCACCGATTACAAAAAATTTCACGAAGTTTCTCATTTCTCAAAAGAAGGTTCATTAGATATTTTTGAAATAATGAAAGCTTTGCATGAAACAGATTTTAAAGGATATTTAAGACCTGATCACGGCAGACTCATATGGAATGAGAAGTCAAGACCAGGTTATGGTTTGTTTGATAGAGCATTAGGAGTCAGTTATTTATACGGTATTTGGGAATCATTAGAAAAAAACAAGAGAGGATGATTATCATGAAATCAAATTTGAAAGAGAAAGTTGCCGTAATAACAGGTGGTGGAGGAATATTGTGTGGGACCATAGCAAAAGGATTAGCTAAAGAAGGTGTAAAAATAGCTATACTAGATATTTCTTTAGATAAAGCTAGAACCGTCACAGACGAAATATTGAAAGAAGGGGGAGATGCTTTAGCAATAAAATGTGACGTACTTAATAAGGAAGAAGTAAAATCAGCAAAAGAAAAAGTAATAGAAAAATACGGTAAATGCGATATTTTAATAAATGGAGCCGGTGGAAACCATCCAAAAGGAACAACTACAAAAGAAATTTTTGAGTTATCTGATCTTCAACAAGAAAATAAAGAGTTAATTACTTTTTTTGATCTAGAAGTAGACGGATTTGAATTTGTTTTTAATCTCAATTTTTTAGGCACATTTATAGTTTCTCAAGTATTTTTAGAAGAAATGGTTAAACACGAAAATTCAACCATAGTAAATGTTTCTTCCATGAGTGCATTTTCTCCTATGACGAAAGTTCCCGCCTACAGTGCTGCAAAAGCTGCTGTTAGCAACTTCACCTATTGGTTAGCAGTACATTTTGCAAAAGTTGGTATTAGAGTTAATGCAATCGCTCCTGGATTTTTTCTAACAGAACAAAATAAAAACCTACTTATTCACAATGATGGAACTCCTACTGAACGATACAAAAAAATAATCGATCACACGCCTCTAGGAAGACTAGGTGTCCCAGAAGATCTTTTAGGTACGGTTCTTTGGCTATGTGATGAAAATGCTTCTGGTTTTGTAACCGGTACTGTTATACCAATTGATGGTGGTTTTATGGCTTATTCTGGTGTGTAAAAGGAGGGATTAAATGAAACCTTTTTCCAATGAAATAGATTACCAATGCTGGTTAAACTATGAACATATTAAAGATCAATCATTATTGAATGAATATGCTAAATATTTAAAGAATATAGTAATTAATGAAAACAGTTATATAATAGACTCCATAAAAGATGAAATCTATTATTCTATAAATAAAATATTGGGTATAAGTCCTCTTATCAACAACTATACCAACTCCAATAAATTTATAACTATATCTAAAATTGGAAAAAACAATTTGGTCGATTCATTTTTAAAAGATGAGGAAATTATAGCTATAGATGAAGAAGGATTTTTAATCAAGACTGTGAATAGTCACGACAAAAAATTTATAATAGTAACCTCTAAATCTGATAATGGATTACTATATGGAACTTTTTATTTAATTAGAACATTACAAGAAAAGAAACTCCTTGATGACTTATATGTTTTAGAAAATCCTAAAACCCCTTTAAGAATGATCAATCATTGGGATAATTTAAACGGAAACATAGAAAGAGGATACGCTGGAAAATCCATTTTCTACAGAAACTATGAATTGGTGGACAACCTTGATAGGATTAGAGATTATGCAAGATTACTTTCATCCGTTGGAATAAATGCAATATCTCTAAATAATGTAAATGTTGGAAAGGAAGAGGCTCGACTAATAGATGACAAGATTTATATAGTAGAAACTTTGTATGAAATTTTCAAAAGATACGGCATAAAAGTGTTTTTGAGTGTGAATTTTGCTAGCCCAATAATGATAGGCGGTTTAAAAACAGCGGATCCTCTAAATAAAGAAGTGAATGAATGGTGGAAAAAGAGAGCTAACTTTATTTATGATCACATTCCTGAGTTTGGAGGCTTTCTTGTCAAAGCTGATTCAGAGGATCAACCCGGACCATATTCATACAATAGAAACCATGCAGACGGGGCTAATATGCTTGCAGAAGCACTTGCTCCACATAATGGACTTATAATTTGGAGAGCTTTCGTCTACAATTGTTACCAAGATTGGAGGGACCAAAATACTGATAGAGCTAAAGCAGCTTATGAAACTTTCATACCGTTAGATGGTCAATTTTTGGACAACGTAATTATTCAAATAAAAAATGGACCTATGGATTTTCAAGTTAGAGAACCAGTAAATCCACTTTTTGGTGGCCTCAAAAAAACTAATCAAATCCTCGAACTTCAAATCACCCAGGAATACACTGGGCAACAAAAACATCTATGTTATTTGGTACCACAATGGAAAGAAGTCTTGGATTTTGATACCTATCTTTTTGGAGAAGGGACTTCCGTATCGGAAATTATATCAGGTGTTCCATTCAATTCAAAAAAATTTGGAATAGCAGGAGTTTCTAATGTGGGGGATGATACCAATTGGACAGGTCATACTTTAGCTCAAGCAAATCTTTATGGGTACGGTCGCCTAACGTGGAACCCAGAACTTAAAAGTTCACAAATTACAGATGAATGGATAAAGTGTACTTTTGGAAATAATTCAAAACTTCTTGAAAATTTATCAAACATGTTGCAAAATTCTTGGACAATATACGAAAAATATACTTCTCCTTTAGGAATAGGTTGGATGGTAAATCCAGGACATCATTATGGACCTAATGTAGATGGTTATGAATATTCAAGGTGGGGAACGTATCACAGAGCTAATCATTTTGGCATTGGTGTAGATAGAACTTTAAAGTCTGGCACAGGTTTTACCAGATTATATCAACAACCAAACTTTGAAATGTTTGAACATTTAGAAAGTTGTCCAGAAGAACTACTACTTTTCTTCCACCATGTTTCTTACATTTATAAGTTAAAAAATAATAAAACACTCATTCAACATATTTATGATACACATTTTGAAGGTGTAGAAGATGTTCAAGAATTAATCAATCAATGGATTGAACTTGAGGGACTAATAGACAATAAACGATATCAAGATGTTTTGTCCAGGCTTTTGGAGCAAAAAGAACATGCAAAAGAATGGAGAGATGTTATCAATACTTACTTTTATAGAAAGACTATGATCTATGATGAAAAATGCAGAAAAATCTATCCTTAACATAACTTTTCTTTTAATAAACCAACAATAAATGTACGGAAATAATAAAAATAATTACTTAAAAAAGCAAAGGAGTCCTAAAACATGAAAATATCATTTAGTTATTATCCTGAAGGAAAAAGAAAAGCTGTTACGATGAGTTATGATGACGGCCAAATATATGATAGAAAATTAGTAAAAATTTTCAACAAATATGGAATTAAAGGAACTTTCCACTTGAATTCAGGAAAGTTCGATACATATCCTTTTCTTAATGCTTCTGAAATTAATAATCTTTTCCAAGGACATGAAGTTTCTATACACACTTTAAATCACCTATTTTTGACAACATTAACCAAAGAAACAATCATAGAAGAAATAAAAGGAGACAAAGAAAACCTAGAATCTCTAGTTAATTTTCCAGTACGAGGCATGTCTTATCCATATGGAGATTATAATGAGGAACTAGTTAAAATGCTTCCGTATCTTGATATTGAATACTCAAGAACAGTAAATTCTCATAGAAACTACACTCTCCCTGAAAATTTTCTAACTTGGCATCCAACTTGTCACCATGATGATCATCTGCTAGAAAGAACAACTGACTTTGTCGAGCTAGACCCTAACGGTAGAATGCTTCTTTTGTATGTATGGGGGCATAGTTTTGAATTCGAACGAAATAATAATTGGGATTTGATTGAAGAATTTTGTAAAACTATCGGGAATAAAGACGAAATATGGTATGCAACAAATATTGAAATTATTGATTACATAAATGCTTTGAAAAATCTAAAATTTAGTTCTAATCAACATATAATATTCAATCCTTCTGCTCTGGATTTATGGATAGGAGTAGACGGAAATCCAACAAAAATAAATAGTGGTGAATACACTTATCTATAAAGTATTTTTAAATGCAGAATATTTTAGAAAACTAACAAAATAGATTGTAAAAGGATATAAATGTTTGTAATCCTTCTAATCTTTAGTTTATTAGATAAACTTATATTTGTTTTGTTTTTTAAAAAATTATATAATATAAACTAAGTAGATAGGAAAATTTGAATAATAGGGTTTTTTTACTTAAATTATATTTGTTTTTCATAAAAACTTTTTATATATACATTATATTGAAAGGAGAGTCGTTATTATTAGTCAATGGATAAATAGTTGGGGGTACCTACCATTAAGGTTTGAATTAAACAATACCCATTCAAAAACTAGAATCCAACGGGTATTTACTAAAAATAATGTGAACGGTGACCAAATTAGAATTTTATTTTCTAATTTACATGGAAAAGAACCAATTCACTTCGAACGTGTAAATATATCTAAATCCAGAAATGCATCTAATTCTGTGTCTTATTCATTTGTACCTGTATTCTTTAATAATAAACAAGATCTTATTTTAAATCCTCAAGAAAGTATTTATAGTGATGTGGTTGAATTTAAAGTTAATGAAGGGGAATTTATTATTGTAGAAATATCTTCAAGCAATTTACCTTCTACCTTAAGTGGAACATTTTTTTTCAAAGATCAACCTATTACTTCTATATTCGAACTATCAGAAAGTACACAAAACCAATTTAAGACACAACTTTTATCTGACCTTGAAAGTGTATATTTATATGGCATCTTCCAAATTGAAGTTAACACAAAAGAAGATGTAAAAACAATAGTAACGTTCGGAGATTCGATAACTCATGATTCTAAATGGGCTGCACCCTTAGCTCAAAACCTCTACTCCAAATATCCTGCAAAAGTTTCTTTAATTAATTATGGAATAAGTGGAAATAGATTGCTCTTTGATTCAGAACCAAACTATTTCTTCGGAGATGCTGGTATAAAAAGGTTTGAAAAAGATGTCTTTGAAAATAACAACAAAGTTGATTTGGTAATAGTGTTAGAAGGAACTAACGATATCGTTCATCCACTAACTGGTACAGCCCCTCTTTCAGAAAAAATTAGTTCTCAAAATATAATTGATGGTCTTAAAGTACTGATTGAACAAGCACATAACCACAGTACCAAAATAATCTTGGGAACCATTACCCCTTTTTACAACTACCAATCTTGTTGGACAAAAACCGAAGAAAAGAAAAGAAATACAATTAACGAATGGATACGAAACTCTAGCGAACCTGATGGTTACATAGATTTTGATAAAATTCTTAGAGATCCTAAAGATCCTAAACGACTATATTATGAATACGATAAAGGAGACAATCTTCATTTAAGCAAAAAAGGAGGACAAAAGCTATCTGATAGTGTAGATCTCGAATGGCTTTTGGGACTTTGTAATTAATTTTAGGTTAAGTAAAACTAAAAATGTAATTGGAGGGGATCACATTGAAAATTTATAAAGACCATAATCAGCCTATAGAAGAAAGGGTAAAAGATCTTTTAAATCAAATGACATTAGATGAAAAAATCGCACAATTAGGCTCGTATTGGAGTTACGAAATATTAGAAAATGGAGAGTTTTCTACTCAAAAAGCCTCAAAACTTTTGAATTTTGGAATAGGACAAATCACAAGACCTGGAGGTGCAACAGGTTTTTCTCCAAAACAAACTGCCAAATTAGTGAATGAAATTCAAAAATTTTTGGTTAATAAAACAAGATTAGGAATACCTGCTTTTATTCACGAAGAATGCTTAAGCGGATATATGACAAAAGGAGCTACAATTTTTCCTCAAATGATCGGTATTGCTAGTACTTGGCAACCAGAACTTTGTGAGCAAATGACCTCAAGAATAAGAGATCAAATGAAAACCTTAGGAATTCATCAAGGATTATCCCCTGTGGTTGATGTAACAAGAGATCCAAGATGGGGAAGAACTGAAGAAACTTTCGGGGAAGATCCTTATTTAGTTTTATCTATGGGGGTTTCCTACGTGAAAGGTTTACAATCAGATAACATAAAAAATGGGGTTGTAGCAACCTTAAAGCATTTTGTTGGATATGGCGTTTCTGAAGGAGGAATGAATTGGGCCCCAGCTCATATTGGAGAAAGAGAACTAAGGGAAATATTCTTACTACCTTTTGAAGCAGCTATTAAAGAAGGTAAAGCAAAATCCGTAATGAATGCATATCATGAACTTGATGGAATTCCCTGTGGCGCTTCTAAAAAATTGTTGAGAAACGTTCTTAGAGATGAATGGAATTTCGACGGAATAGTTGTATCAGACTATTTTGCAATTAATTCAATAATGGATTATCATAAAGTTGCTTCAGATAAAGAACAAGCTGCAATAAAAGCTTTAACAGCAGGAATAGATGTAGAACTTCCGACTTTTGATTGTTATAAAGAACCTTTAAAAAAGGCAGTTGAATCAGGAAAGTTACCAATTACTTTTGTTGACGACGCTGTTAAAAATATTCTTAGATTAAAATTTGAAATGGGATTGTTTGAAAATCCTTTTGTTGATCTAGAAAAAGTCCCTGAAAATCTTGATCTTGCAGAAGACAGAAAATTAGCTTATGAAATTGCGGTAAAGTCACTCGTTTTATTAAAGAATGATGGAATATTGCCTCTAATTAGAGATAATCACCCAATCAAAAAAGTTGCTGTTATTGGTCCGAATGCCAATAGTGCTAGAAATTTAACTGGGGACTATACTTATCTTACACACTTAGAAACTTTAGAACAAGACGCTTTTGGCACCTCTGCAATGAAAGGCATAGAATTTTCAGAGAGTGAATTACCTATCACTACAATATATGAAGCATTAAAAGAAAAATTAATCCCTCTGGGAATAGAAGTCTCTTACTCCAAAGGTTGTGAAATTAACGATAAAGATAAAAGTTATTTTACTGAAGCAGTAAACTTAGCTAAAAGTTCTGACGTAGCAATTCTAGTTCTTGGGGATAAATCTGGTCTAACCAAAGATTGTACAACCGGAGAATCTCGGGACAGTTCAACGTTAAAACTTCCAGGTGTTCAACTCGAGCTTCTTCGAGAAATTAAAAAAACCAACACACCTATAATCCTTGTTTTGGTAACTGGAAGACCCTATTCATTAGAATGGGCTGATAAACATGTTTCTGCCATTTTAGAAGCCTGGTTACCGGGTGAAGAAGGAGGCAACGCTATTGCTGACATAATAATTGGTAACCGAATACCTGGTGGGAAATTACCTATATCTTTTCCTTATCATGCTGGACAAATCCCTGTTTTTTATAATCATAAACCATCTGGTGGAAGAAGTCATTGGTGGGGCGATTATGTAGATTATCCTACTAAACCCCTATATCCATTCGGCTACGGCTTGAGTTACACAACATTTGAATATTCCAACTTAGAAATAACAGTCGAAGAAACAAATGTTTTTATAAGTTGTGAAGTAAAAAATATCGGACAATTTGAAGGAGAAGAAGTAGTTCAATTATACATAAATGATGAAGTGGCAAGTGTAACTAGACCAGTCAAAGAATTAAAAGGATTTAAGAGAATTAACTTAAAACCAAATGAAACCAAGAAAATTACTTTTGAATTACCTATCGAAGTATTAGCTTTTTATGATGAAAACATGAAATTTGTTGTTGAAAGAGGTGATTTTAAAGTATTAATTGGATCATCTTCCGAAGACATAAGATTGAAGGGTAACTTTTTTATTCAAGACAATATTTTTGTAGATGAAACAAATAAAAAGTTTTTTACTAAGATTTGTTTTTAAATCTTGTTTCAAAACAATAAATCAAATATTTGCAAGAATTTTATAAATATAGTTTATAAACGAAGATATTTGAAGGGGGGATACTTTTTGGCTCAAAATACTATCAGAAAAAAATTTCTTTAATTGTATCGGTTATTTTAGTTCTTTTTGGCATTTCTATAATTTTTAATATATTCTCTTTAATAAACTCTAACAATGGGTTAGAAAATTACAAATTTTTATCAGATGAAACCGGTATAATTTCGGAAATTGAGATGAACTTTTTTGAAGCTTCTGTAAGTTTAAAAGATTTTGTTGTTAGTTACGATGACCAGGACAAGGAATTAATATTAAGGAATATTAATAATATTAAAAATATGTCCTTGGACTATACAAAAGAATCAACTTCTTTAACGAATCTACATACTTATATTGAGAATTACGAAAAATACTTTAACCAAATTATAGAGCTGAATAACTTAAAAAACACTCTTATAAATCAAGATTTTATTAACCTCTCAAATAATTTGAAAAAGATAATTTCGGATTTCAAAACTAAAGCTAAAGAAAACAATATTTCAACCATTGTTTTTTATTGCGATAGCGCACTGGAAATATTAGAAAATATTAACTCTTTTACTACAACCTATTTTGTTTCAGAATCAGCTGGGGATAAAAACAGTGTCTTAGATGCTTTTAATAACTTGGTTTCACAATTGTCCATTATGGAGTATGGACTAGTTTCAGAAGAATTAGAAAAAATGTTTACGAATATTCAAAGCACTGTGTCAGAATTTAGAAACGTATTTGATCAAATAGTAGAGGCAATCGAATCTCAAGACCCAATAATCCAAGAAATGGAACAATTAAGGGTAGAAATACTAAACCTATTAGAAGACCAAAGGGCTCAATTAAAAGAACAACAAGATACATTAGGGCCACAACTAATAGAAAAGAACAACAACTCCATCCTACTAACAATAATATTAACAGTAATAGCCTTTGTAGTTGCAATAATAATGGTCATATATCTAATACGCAGTATAACCAAACCATTACTTGAACTAAGAAACAAGATAAACCAATTCAAAGAAGGAGACTTAACAGTAGACTTTCAAGTAAAAAGCAAAGATGAAATAGGACAAATGGC
>JGI24504J29685_1000891_pt1 | contig 15858 bp, 15 predicted proteins | sample BioPla4RNA1_FD_29685 | JGI IMG/M metagenome (IMG submission 29685)
TTATATAAGGCATTTAAATAGGGTCTAGGGCGAAGCCCCTACACTTTATTAAAAGTTATTATAAAACCAATATTTTATTAAATTTCTATATAAGGCATTTAAATAGGGTCTAGGGCGAAGCCCCCTACACTTTATTAAAAGTATCAAATATGAATAATTCTTAAAGTAAGGAGAAATATTAATGAATACATGTTCTGTTTTTGGAAAATGTGGAGGCTGCAACAAATTAAATATTGATTACGAAAAACAATTAGAAAGTAAAGAACGCAACATTTTTAAGATGTTGAAAGAATATCAAATAAATCCTGACAACTACCATGGAATAATTCCCTCACCAAATGTATATGGTTACAGAAATAAGATGGAATATTCTTTTGGTAATGAATATAAAGATGGTCCGCTTGTATTAGGTCTAAGAGGTAAAAAGAAAAAGTACGATGTATTCTATACAAGAGATTGTAAACTAGTAAATGAAGACTTCAATATAATTGTTTCTGAAACATGTGAATTTTTTAGAAGAAAAAATATTCCTTTTCGAAATTATAAAAATCATACCGGTTATTTAAGAAATTTGAGTATAAGAAGAGGGTATTATACAGACGAAATACTTGTAAATTTGGTAACTTCTTTTGAAGAATCTTATGATGAAGAAGTTCATGAGTGGCAAGAACTTATGTTGAATTTACAGTTAGACGGAACAATTGTTTCCATAATTCAAAGTAAAACAGAATCAAAAGCTAATGTAGTAAAAGCCGATGAAATGAAAGTGCTATACGGTAGGACTTATTTTTTTGAAAAAATACTAGACCTCATTTTTAAAATTGGACCTTTTTCATTCTTTCAGACGAACACAAAAGGTGCAGAAGTTTTGTATCAAACTGCACTATCTTATGCTGATAATACTGATCTGGTTTACGACTTTTATTGTGGTACGGGTACTATTTCTTTGTTACTTTCAAAAAAGGCTAAGCAAGTTTTTGGAATAGAAATACTAGAAGAGGCAGTGAGAGCTGCAAAAGATAATGCTGACTTAAATAACATTAAAAACGTTCAATTTTACAATGAAGATGTGAAAGAATTTATTAAAAAAAGAGAATCTTTTGAAACGCCTGATTATATAGTTGTTGATCCTCCAAGAGCCGGTCTTCATCCAAATCTTATTAGATTTATAAAAGAAAAAAAGTTTGAAAAGGTTATTTATATTTCATGTAATCCCAAAACTTTAATCCCAAATATAAAAGAGTTATCAGAAGTATATACATTATCAGATTTTCATTTGGTTGATATGTTTCCACATACAGATCATGTGGAGTGTGTGGTGTTGATGTCAAGGCTGTAAGCCTTTATTTTACTAGGTTTCCGGAAGTACATCCAAGTTGTCTACTCAACCTAAAGGTTCAAAATACGTACATGGGAACATATCGACGATTATTTTTGAGGTAAAATTTGAACTCCAAAATTAGCAGGGTTGAGTTGACAGAATAGATAACAGCCTTTTTTCATAGGGGTTGAGGAGACAGGATGGATGTACATTTAATGCAGGTATACTCATTTTCTGAAAAGACTTTATTTATTATGTATATAGTTGTAATATGTTGAAATTGTTCGTTTTTTCGCATATAATAAAAATTGGAATTTTGTGTTCTGCGAGGTATTCATAATGGATTACTTAACGACAAAACAAGCAGCTGAAAAATGGAATATATCCCCACGCAGAGTTCAAGTTTTATTCGAACAGGGGCGCATTAAGGGCGCTGTTCGTTTGGGTTGGGCGTGGGCTATACCAAAGGATGCGGAAAAGCCTGAAGATGCGAGACGTAGAAGGAAATTAAAGGAAAAACTGAGGTGAGAAAACGATAATGTTTTATAAGATGATTCAGAGAAAAAGAGATATGTGGTACTCTTCTTCAGAGTGTACCATTGATGAATTGATATCCTACATAGTTAATAAAGGTGAAATGCGCGACGTACAAATTGATGCAATTAAAACTTATTTGTATTTAAAGATAGCTTGCGAAAATAAACCACTGTGGGAATTATTCTCCAGAGGCTATTTTAACAATTTAAATGTTGATGATTTAGAAGTTAAAGCTTCATTAAGAGAGAAATTGCAAAACAATCCGGCAGCGCTAGCTTTGTATGAGTATTCTACCTTGAAAAATGAGAAAGATGAACAAGTTTCAGAAAAGCTGGAAAAGGCAATAATAAATGAAATTGATAATATAGATTTTGTGGATATATTTAAAAAAATCTTTTACAATGTGTCATACACAGATTACCTTTTTAGTCTGCCTATGGGAGCTGGCAAAACTTATTTAATGGCAGCTTTTATATATTTGGATTTGTATTTTGCTGTAAACGAGCCCGATAATAATGCATTTGCTCACAATTTTATTATATTTGCACCATCAGGCCTAAAAAGTTCTGTAGTGCCCAGCTTAAAAACTATTAAAAAATTCGATCCTCTATGGATTCTTCCCGATCCTGCTGCCAGTGACATTAAGAGAATCATTAAATTTGAGATTCTTGATCAAAATAAAGCGGAAAAAAGAAGTAATAAAACAAGAAATCCAAATGTACAGAAAATTGCCGCCTATCAGCCTTTTGATCAATTAATAGGTTTGGTTGCCATAACCAACGCTGAGAAAGTAATCTTAGACCGTGTTGAAGTCAGGGATGGACAATTAAGTTTATTTGAGGATAGCGAGGATGAAAAGGACAGGCAGGCTAATGAACTTAGAAATCTGATTGGGAAAATTCCAAATATGGCGATTTTTATTGATGAGGTGCATCACGCTTCAACAGATGAGATTAAGTTGAGAGCAGTAGTAAACGATTGGATGGAAAAGAACAATACGATCAATTCTGTTATTGGATTTTCGGGTACACCGTATTTAGATAAGGCATATCCTGTTGAAATAACGAAAACTTTGAATATAAAAAGTATAGAAATTGCCAATACGGTATATTATTACCCGCTAATTCAAGGGATTGATAATTTCTTAAAGCGTCCTGTGGTTAAAATTTCAAATCAAGAAGATAGTCTTCAAATTATTGAAGATGGAGTAAGGGATTTTTTGAACACTTATAAGGATAAGACTTACGCGGGAGATTTGACATCCAAATTAGCGATATACTGCGGTAAAGGAAAGCACAAAAGTGCAATTGATTATCTGGAAGAAGAAGTTTACCCTTGTGTAGCAAAGATTGTGGAAGAATACGGGATGGATCCCAAAGAGACTATATTAAAGTATCATAAGGGGAATAAGAAGCATCCCATATCTGCCGAAAGCAAGCTTGAATTTGAAGCGTTGGATATGCCATTTTCAAAAATACGCATAATACTTCTTGTGCATATAGGAAAGGAAGGCTGGGACTGCCGTAGCTTAACTGGGGTTATCTTGTCGCAAAAAGGCGATTGTCCCATTAACATGGTGTTGCAGACTTCCTGCAGATGTTTGCGTCAGGTTGAAAAAGGCAAACATGAATCGGCACTGATTTGGCTTAATCAATACAATGCCGAAAAACTTAACATGCAGCTTGAGAAGAAGCATAATATCTCTATTAAAGAATTTGAAAAAGGTGCAAATAAAGCTGATAAAGAGATTAAGCGTTACAGCCGGATGGATTATTTAAAACTCCCAAAAATAGACTATTATCAGCTCAGAGTACATTATGATTGCATTATTAAGGGAAAACCTCAGATTTTGAACCCGAAATTATCGGATGTTATTACTCCAGAAAGTAAACAAGCCTCCATAGTAAAAATTCAGGATTTTGAACAAAGACTTCTGGGAATGGATGTAAAAAAAGCAATGGAGACTGAACCTGTAAATTATAACCGATGGTTATATGATATTAGCAAGGAAAGTTTTGGTATGCTGCCAGTTTCGATATTGAGGCAACATGATGAGTTTTTGCGCCAGATTTTTAATGAGATCACATTGTTGAAAAATGGTGTTAGATATTTCAGTTCAGTTTTTAACATTAAGATAATTAATCAAAATATACGCAAGCTATTTTATGAAAAGCGTGATTTGCGAACCACAGAGGAGGTTATCCCACAGGATGCCCGCCTTCTAAAAATTGAAAGCCTGACATCACCAGTGAATACTTCTGAACCGGAAAGCTATTATCCACCGCAGGATATAACGGAGAAAATTATTCTAGAAGACAAAGGGCAGCTAAAACCTGATAAAAAGGCTATGGAAATGATGAAGCTTGCTGAGGAAACCGAAAATTGGGATATTCTTAAACAACTAAAATCGAAATATATGTCTCACCCTGAAAAAGACCGCTCTTTCCACTATCTTCCTTATAGGCTGGATAGTAATTTTGAAAGGCTTTTATTAGAGCAGGTACTTGCATTAGCTGCAGCAAAAAAACGAAATCTCGAAATATATTATAACGGGGACAACTCGCTGACTGAATTCAAAATTCGCTGTTATAAAGGAAGCAGTGGGCGTAAACGATATATTGGTACGTATACACCTGATTTTCTAATTATCAAACGTAAGAATGGGAAAATTTATAAAGCAATAATTGTTGAAACCAAAGGAAGTTTATATGCTAAAGACGAGATCTTTCAGTTAAAGAGAACCTTTGTTGAAAAAGAGTTTATAGAAATCAATCAAAATAAAGCCGGGTATCCGAAGTTTAAGTACCTGTATTTAGAAGATAGTTTGACTGAATCCGAGCTCATAATAAAAACAGTAAGCGCAATTGAAGATTTTTTCGAGGAGGAAATGTAAATGGCAATTAAATATGTTCCATATTATCCTGATCCTGTCGAAGGACAAGCTATATTGGATAATTTTAAAAGAATGCTAAAATATAAAAGCGCAGGAGATGTTAAGAGAAGACTTGAACGAGGAATGCCTTTGTATGAACTGAAAAAAGTTGAAACTGTCGGTAAAAACCCGAACGGTAATATGTTAATTCGCGGGGAATGTATATCAGCTTGTGCATATCTGAAGGAACAGGGAATTGAAGTAGACCTTATATACATAGACCCTCCTTTTGCAAGTGGAGCTGATTATGCTAAAAAGGTATATATACGTCGTAATCCTAAAGTTGCGGAAGCGATAGCCCAAGCAGGAAAGGAACTGGACATAGAAGAGCTTAAAACTTTTGAAGAAAAAATGTACGGTGATATATGGCGTAAAGAAGATTATCTCAATTGGATGTATGAAAACCTCATGGCAATTAAAAGCGTTATGAGCGAAACGGCATCAATATTTGTACATTTAGATTGGCATATAGGGCATTATGTGAAAATATTGATGGATGAGATTTTTGGAGAAGATAAGCTGATTAACGAAATAATATGGTATTATCCGGATAATTTCCAAGGTAATGTAAAAGGTTTTGCAACAAACCATAATAACATATTTTGGTATAGTAAAAACGAAACATATATTTCTAATAAAGTTATAATTCCACTTGATAAGCCAGTTAAGAGAGATAAACGAATATGGTCAAAAGAGTTGGGAAAATTGGTTTCTGCACGTAACGATGATGGGACTTTGATATATGAAGAGTTTACAGAAAAAAAGGCAGATGATGTTTGGACTATAGGACAAACATCAGTAACTAAGTCTACTAGTAATGAATATATGGATTATCCGACTCAGAAACCAGAAGAATTATTAAGAAGAATAATAGAAGCTTCTACTAATGAAGGTATGCTTGTTGCTGACTTTTTTGGTGGCAGCGGAGTTACTGCAGCGGTTGCAAATAAGCTTGGTCGTCGCTTTATTCATTGCGATATCGGCATTAATTCTATCCAGATAACCCGTGACAGGCTTATAGCAGACAAAGCTGAGTTTGATATTTATGAAATTAAGGACGGAGTATCTTTATATAGAAACCCAACCCAAACAATGGAGAAGATAAAAAAATTAATACCCGGACTTAAGAATGAAAAAAGTCTAGGTGACTTCTGGGCAGGAGCTATATCTGACAGTAAGCTGGGTCTGGTACCCGTATATATACCAAACTTAATGGACAGCAGTTCTAAATTGCTTGACAAAGCAATGATGTTCCGCATTATGCATGAGGCTATTCCTGACCTTCCATCTAATGTAAAGAAAGTAATTATTTATTATGTTGATGTCGATAATTTAGAGGAAATTCAAAAATTTATTGATGATGAAGAAGATGTCATTATTGAAATTGAATTGCGAGATTTGAAGGATATACTTGACGATGCGGTATTTGAAGATTATGCTGAGTTTAAAGTTTCAAAAGTACAGGAGTCGCTCATTCCGGAGTATATAGTTGAAATTACTAATTTTCAAAGTGACAGGGTTAGCCGAAAAATCGATGAGTATAACCAGAAAGGATATGCAAATACATTAATTACATCCGATGATGAAGACATAGAAGATGATGATTACGAAGATTACAATGAAGACGGTGAAAATGTTGTGCCTAGCAAGAAAAAGTTTACCCCTATTTTGATTAGCGAAACTGGACTTGAATTAATTGAGTATATTTCTCTTGACTGTACTAATCAGGACGGAGTTTGGCACAGTGACAGCGAGATTAAAATTGACAAGCTTGGATATGTTATTGTAAATGGAACCAAGACTAAAAATTTTTGGGATGGGACCATCAAATGTGAGAAAAAACCTTTGAGGCTAAAGATCCGTAATATTTGTGGCGACGAAACGATATGGAAATTATCAGTTTAACCTAGCAAATCTGTGGAAGACATATTGTATTTTATGAAATTACAATAATGAAGAATATAATTTGCCTTTTCTAAAAACACCCATACGGGTGTTTTTATATATGGTAAATTTGATTTATCAATCCGGAAAAGGAGTTGATGCCTATGATTGCACTGATACAGGCATAGATTTTATAACAAAACCAAAGGAGGAAATCAATAATGATTGGAATCGAGCAATACCGAAAAATCCAGGAGTACAAAGCACTTGGACTTGCTCAGACAAGAACCGCAAAAGCACTGGGGATAACCTATTCTTCTGTCAGCAAATACTGGAATATGAGCGAAGAAGATTATGTAAGGGAAGCTGAAAAGGAAAGGTACCACATGGATAACTATCGTCAGTACATACTGGAACATTTGAAAATTTGTCCACAAATGAGGGATACAAACATCTATCTCAAATTGGTGGAGGCCTTCCCTGATCTACAAGTTAAACGAGCTACATTCTACCGCTATATGAAAGCCTTAAGGGAACAGCACGGGTATCCGCATGCCAGTAAACGTAAAACCTCACCCCGTGAAATTTCTCCACCGGGATATGAAGCGCAGGCGGATTTTGGTCAATACAAACTTAAGGACATGTACGGGCGAATTGTACGAATATATTTCTTCTGCATGGTTCTGAGTTATAGCAGAATGAAATTTGTTTATTTTTCACCGGATCCCTTTACAACCAAAACAGCCATTAAAGCTCATAACTATGCATTCCAATATTTTGGAGGAAGAACACAGACTATTCTTTATGACCTTGACCGTGTCTATGTAGTCAGTGAAAATCTGGGAAATATCATATTCGTACCAGCCTTTGAAGAATATGTTAAGCGTATAGGTTACAATGTTTCGCTATGTAGACCAAGAGATCCTCAAAGTAAGGGCAAGGTTGAAGAGGTGATTGGATACATAAAGCAAAGTTTTCTTGAGGGCAGGATATACACCGGAATTGATTGCCTTAACAGTGCTGCCCTTTCATGGTTGGATAGGGAAGGCAACGGGCGAATACATACTGTGACCAGAAAAGTGCCGCGTGAAATGTTCATGGAAGAGCAAAAATACCTGCTCCATGTCAAACCTTATTCCGAAGTATCAAGCACTGTTGCCTCCTTTGATAAGGATGGAGTTGTAAATTATAAAGGCAACCGTTATCTGATTAATACAGGTATGATGGATGCTCATAAACGCATTCGCATTGAAGATGATGGTGAAATGCTTTTGTTCTATGATGCTGAAACAAATGATTTATTGGCTAAATATCCAGTCACAGAAGATACCGGGCAGTTGTTCAAACCAGAAGAAAATTACAGCAGAGACAGGGTTTCTTTAACCATCATAAAACAATATTTTGCAGAATACGAAATAGCTCAGGAATTCATTCGCCGGATGGAGCAGCAACAGCCGAAATATTTTAATACACATTGCATTCGATTATACCGGATGACAAAGTTTTATACAATTGGACAATTGCTTGATGGAATAGAATACTGCATTGATACTGAACGCTGCAGTGCCTATGAGCTTTTGGCTTATCTCATGTATCAGTACGGAGAGCATATAGCTAAGAAGTTTTTGCCGAATCAGCAGTATTTTAATCATTTGGCGAGGAGTAAAGAAATAAGGAGGGAAATCGATGGCTGATATAACAGAAATCCGTGAATTGGCCCAAAAGCTCAACCTTTGGAATATCGCAAGGGGATATATTGATTTGAATGATGAGAAACTATCAAACCTTGACTATCTTAAGATGGTGTTAGAAAAAGAATTGGAGATTAGGGTCAGGCAAAAATACACCAAGCTGAGGAAGGCAAGTAAGCTTCCAAACAAAGCATTTGACGCATCGAATTCAAACAAGGGCTTAAAATGGCAGATTAAACAGTTATCCAACCTGACATGGCTTAAGGAAGAGCAAAACTTAATCCTGCTGGGAAAATGCGGGACGGGTAAGACCGGTCTTGCAGCGCAACTTGGAGAAACTGCAATCAGCAATGGACATAAAACCTATTATGCGCCTTTTGATAATTTTATCGCAGTGGCAGAAAAGAAAGCCACAAATCCAAAAGCAGAAGCGATCTTTTCTTATATGCAGGAATGTGACTTAATTATTATTGATGATGTCTTTTATGTGGAACCAACCAGGGCAGAACTGCAGGTTTTCTACCGGGCAGTTACCTTTCTTAATGAAACCAGAAGCATTATTTTTATAACCAATCGTGAACTGTCAGCATGGATAGATGCAGCTGAGGATAAGCATCTTTGCCAGACTTTATTGGACAGAATGACGGTCAATTGTCAAATTGTTCGTTTGACTGACAAGTAAATAAAAACACTCACTTCTTTTTTAATAGGGGCAAATACCTCGTTTGAAAACAATGCCGAAAAACGGCTTAAAATAGATGCAAAAAATCTCACGAAATTCAAAGAACTGCTTAACTTTTGAGATTTTCTGCAGTTTATAGGGTAGGGGGGTCTAAATCTCTACCGCTTTTCATCCCGGAAACGGGCGGGGGGTCACGCGCGAAAAATCGCAGTTTCAAACGGGGTATATCCCCTGTTTATTTTTACATGAATCGAGGTGATGTGTATGGCAAAGGACGGTACCAACCGCGGCGGGGCACGTATTGGTGCAGGACAGAAGAAAAAGCCTCTGGCGGATAAGATTTTGGAAGGAAACCCCGGCAGACGAAAGCTCATGGTAATGGAGTTTACGGATGCTGCGGAACTGGAAGGAGAGAGCATGCCGCCACCGAGGGATTATCTTGCTGCAAAGCAGAAGAACGGAAAAACAACACTGGCGGTGGAAATATACGAAAAAACATGGCAGTGGCTTAAGGAACGCAGGTGTGTTCACCTTATCCCTGCGCAGCTTATAGAGCAATATGCCCAGAGTGTGGCGCGGTGGATCCAGTGCGAGGAATGTATCACTGAATTTGGCTTTCTTGCTAAGCATCCGACAACTGGCAATGCCATCCCGTCACCTTATGTGGCTATGAGTCAAAGCTTTATGAAACAGGCCAATAACCTGTGGTATCAAATTTATCAAGTCGTGCGGGAAAACTGTGCTACCGAATACAAAGGGGCTACTCCCCACGATGATGTGATGGAAAAACTCCTGACAGCCAGGAGGGGTGGCTGATGCATAAAACAAATTCAATCTTTCTTAGGGAACTAAGAAAATATAAAGACCGTTTAACGAAGCAGCAGTTTAAGACTCTGCGGGGGCAAGTAATAAACGGAGATTGTGAGGGCGCAAAAAAGGGTCTTAAGAAAATATTGAACAGGAGAATGCAGTATGAACATACAAAAAATATCTGTTGAAAAACTTAATCCAGCAGCATACAACCCGCGCAAGGATTTAAAACCTGGCGATAAGGAATATGAAAAGCTAAAACGGTCAATAGAGGAATTTGGCTATGTGGAGCCTGTTATCTGGAACCAAAAAACAGGTAATGTGGTAGGCGGGCATCAACGCTTAAAGGTTTTGCTGGACTTGGGACAGACAGAGATAGATTGCGTCGTTGTAGATCTTGACCCCCAGAGGGAAAAAGCGCTCAATCTTGCCCTCAATAAGATTCAGGGAGAGTGGGACGAGAATAAACTGGCTGAACTGATGGCTGAGTTGGACGCAGGTGCCTTTGATGTTTCGCTTACAGGGTTTGACGCTTCTGAAATAGACGAACTGCTCAACCGATGGTACTCCAAAGAGGCGATACAAGACAGCTTTGACATAGATAAAGCGCATGAGGAAATTGTGCAGCGCGAGCCTGTAACGAAGCGGGGCGATATCTGGCTTCTCGGAAATCATCGCTTGATGTGCGGCGACTCTACTAAGGATGAGGATTTTGAGAAGTTGATGGAAGGGTGTCACGCACAGATGGCAGTGACTTCCCCTCCATATGGGGTAGGCAAAGAATATGAAAAGGCCGGGATTGAACCATGGTTCGAGACAGTACGCCCAGTGATTAGAAACCTGTGCAGGTATGCAGATATTGTCTGCTGGAACTTAGGTGATCTCTATGCCACCGGCTCTCAGTTTATTGAACCCACCAGTGTTTACAGTGTGAACATGTTTTTGGAAAACGGTTACCGCCCTATCTGGATCCGCATTTGGAAGAAGCAAGGGCAAAATTTCGGCGTAGGACCCTATCATCTTGTTTCAAACAAGCCGGTTCAGCAGTATGAGTATATTTCAGCCTTCAGCAATAAAGGAGAAGTTGAGGAATATAACGATCAGGAATATGTATGGCTTTCAGCCTTTGCGGGACACAGTTATAAATTTGTGAAAAGGCTTACAAAGGAAGAACGCAAGAAATGGGGCTATGCTGGGATATGGGAGATGACCACTGTACGGGCAAACAAGGAGCATCCTGCAATGTTCCCTGTGGAGCTTCCATGGCGGTGCATCAAAATGCACAGCGACAAAGGAGGTATTGTGCTTGAGCCGTTCTCTGGCAGTGGAACCACTATAATTGCGGCTGAACAGACCGAGCGTAAATGCTACGCAATGGAGTTATCCCCTGTTTACTGTGATTTAGCTGTTAAGCGCTGGGAGGAATTCACCGGCGAAAAAGCCGTCAAACTGGAGGGTTAAGATTTATGGATATACTGAAAATACCAGCAGAAAAATTAAAACCTTCGAAATATAACCCGCGGAAAGATTTAAAGCCTGGTGACCCTGAATATGAAAAATTACGTCGGTCTATTGAAGAGTTTGGATATGTAGAGCCGGTTATATGGAATAAACGCACCGGGAACATTGTCGGCGGACATCAGCGTTATAAAGTACTTACAGCTTTGGGGTATAAGGAGATCGACTGTGTTGTAGTTGATTTGGATGAACAGCGGGAAAAGGCGCTCAATGTTGCACTGAATAAAATCAGCGGCGAGTTTGATATTCCGCTTTTGACCGATCTGCTTATGGACTTAAATGAAGATGGCTTTGACGTTTCTCTTACCGGGTTTGATGCTTCGGAAATTGATGAGTTGTTCCGTGATAAAACAACCGCTAATGTCAAAGAGGATAATTTCGATACAGAAAAGGCAATTGCAGAGATTAAAACTCCGGTTACCAAAAAAGGCGACATATGGGTACTTGGCAGCCACCGTCTGATGTGCGGTGATAGCACCATGCTTTCAGATGTGCAAAAGCTGATGAACGGACAAAAGGCGAGATTTGTTTTCACCGACCCACCCTGGAATGTTGATTACGGTTCAGATACCAGGCATCCGAGCTGGAAACCGAGGCAAATTTTAAATGACAAGATGAGCACCGAGGAATTCGGCGCTTTTTTATTGCGTGCTTTTAACTGTATGCGGGAGATTTCTGAAGTCGGATGCATGACCTATGTGGTAATGAGTGCTCAGGAATGGGGCAGTTTGATGAACGTCATGCGGGAGGCAGGGTATCACTGGTCGAGCACAATTATATGGAAAAAAGACAGCTTGGTACTATCAAGAAAGGACTATCATACCCAGTACGAGCCGATCTGGTATGGTTGGCTTGAAGGAACACGCCTTTGCCCGCTTAAAGACCGTAAACAGTCAGATGTTTGGGAGATACCCCGTCCTAAAGTATCGGAGGAGCACCCGACCATGAAGCCGGTTTCGCTTGTAGCAAAGGCAATGCTCAACAGTTCCCATACTGGAGATTTAGCCCTTGACCTGTTCGGTGGTTCTGGTACGACAATGATTGCGGCACAGCAGACCGGGCGGGTTTGTTTTATGATGGAGCTTGACCCGAAATACTGTGATGTGATTGTAAAGCGCTATGTTTCACAATTTGGCGCAGATTCAGTATTCTTGGTAACAGGTAGTGAAAAAATACCTTACGCGGAAACACAGATTGATTAAAAATGTCCTTGCTTTCCCCTCAAAACAGAGCGTTAATGTACTCCACCAAAAAGGAAAGGTGGGATTTTTTATGGGAATCAAAAATGTTTTAGCTTATTTGAGGGGAGGTGTATGGCATGAGCAATAACAGCTTTCGCTTTTCACAGAAGATTGTCGGTCAGGAGAGAAAAGCCATTGCCTCGGTCATAGCTGAAGCCCTTGAAGGCCAGGTGCGCTATGCCGGAGCACCGGAGTTTTTGTATGAGATTAAAGACGAAAAATCTGCTGGCAGTTGGACGATTGACAGGGACAGTGTGGTTCACTCACCGAAAATCAGTCTCAATGAAATAAAAACCATCCGTTCAGTTATTGACACGTTGAATGTGGAGGGCTTTTCAGCAGAGGGGACCATGACAATTACTCTTTCGTTGGAGGGCTTTAGCGCGATTAGCCTTGAAAACCTAAATAATATGCTGGCCAGCAAAGAGACATTGATAAAGAAGGCAATGTTGATTGAGGGGGAACTTGTAGTCTTAGCTGAAAATGATGAGATTTCCTTCCCTTTCTGGAACGCGACTCTAAATACTGATGAAGTGCAGACCTATATAACGCTGGCAAAGCAGATGGCAGAACAGGCAAAATTACAGATGCGAGTACTGCGCAAAGAAAAACCAACAGATAATGAAAAATATGCTTTTCGCTGTTTCCTGCTTAGGTTGGGATTTATAGGAGATGACTTCAAAACCGAACGCAAGGTACTGCTTTCAAGACTGTCCGGTAACGGGGCGTATCGGAAAGGCAGAGCAAAGGCGGTGGACGAAAATGAATGATTTTCATAGCACCGCCTTCTTTGTCAAGCATCCGTTTAGAATAGAGGATTTAAAAGTGCCGCATCGGTATGAGACGAGGAAACGATTTGTAGTTGTAAAAACTATCGAGCTATCAAAGATTGATTATGATAATTTCGTTGCCGACCTATGTGTTGATCGCATTTTCATTGAGGAAAATAAAGGGCTTTGTCACGTTAATGAGGATGGAGTGTGGCGTTGTCTGCTGGTTAAGCAGCGGGGACAGTCTGATGGAATGTTGGTAATGCCGGATGGTAGAGATTACCCAAAGTATGCCGCATATTATCCTGGAGAGGAGGACGAACTATGAGTGCAAGAGGCTTCCCTTCAAAAGAAACAGTCCTTCGCATTAAAGAGCAGTATCTGCCGGGAACACGTGTTGAGCTTATCTGCATGGATGATCCGTATTCTAAGCTGAAACCGGGAGACCAAGGAACAGTACTTTCGTGGATGATATCGGAACTGTTCATATCAACTGGGACTGCGGTTCTTCTTTGGGTGTAGCCTATGGTATAGATGTGATCAGAAAGCTGTAAATGTACACAATTCAAGATGTGTAAAATTGTTCAAAATCCAGTGGAAACTCACGCAGAATTGCCTTGCTATCCTGTGTTTTCAATGGCCTAATGTACACTGCCAAAGGTCAAAAAACACAGAGAAAGCGAGGAGAAAGCGCAATGATGCTTACAACGAGATTTGGAATCGAGGTAGAATTGACGGGGATGACAAGAAAACAAGCGGCAAAAACTGCAGCAGCTTTTCTTGGAGGGAGGGTTGAATCCAGCGGAGATTATTACGATACCCAAAAGGTTATTGCACCGGATGGACGGATATGGAAATTCATGAGCGACGGGAGCATCCGGACTCAGAAAAAGGAAAACGGCAGGATTGTGGCGGCTGGCCGGGAATATAGCGTCGAGTTGGTAAGCCCGATACTGACATACCGCGAAGACATTGAAACCCTGCAGGAATTGATAAGGAGGCTTCGCAGGGCGGGAGGTTTTGCAAACACAAGCTGCGGAATCCATATCCATATAGACGGGGCAAACCACACGCCGCGCAGCATCCGCAATTTTATCAACATTATCGCCAGTAAGAATGACCTTTTCTATAAGGCATTGCAGATTGCACCGGACAGGATGCGGTTTTACAAAAAGATGGATGCGGCACTGGTTGAGAAGATGAATCGGCGTAAGCCCAAAACCATGGCGGCGATTGAGAGCATCTGGTACGAAGGTTACAGCGAAAGCCGAAGCACCCATTACCATAATAGCAGGTACCACTTTTTGAACCTGCACAGCTTTTTTAACGGCAACGGGACGATTGAGCTTCGAGGCTTTAACAGCGAACTTCATGCGGGAAAAATTAGAAGCTACATAGTGCTTGCCCTTGCGTTAAACCATCAGGCGTTAACGCAAAAATGCGCTTCCAGCAAAAAGCCGCAAGTTGAAAATGAGAAGTTTGCCATGCGGACATATCTCAACCGCATAGGGCTTATCGGTGACGAGTTCAAAAACTGCCGGGAGCACCTTTGCAAACACCTTGATGGTAACGCGGCATGGCGGTTTCGGGCAGCATAGATAGACAAGCGCAGGGGTGGATCTCCGCCTCTGCCTTGGTAAATACAAGGAGGATGATACGATGAGCAAAGAAAAAGGAACCATATATTTAGCATACGGAAGCAATCTGAACTTAAGGCAGATGGCATACCGCTGCCCAACGGCAAAAGTGCTGGGGAGTGCAAAACTCACAGGATACCGGCTGTTATTCAGAGGAGGGAATGGCGGCGCAGTAGCGACAATAGAAAAACAAAAAGGTGAAAGTGTACCGGTACTGCTTTGGAGAATCATGCCTAATGATGAGAAAGCGCTGGACAGATATGAAGGTTATCCGCATCTATACCGGAAAGAAACGGTTAAGGTACGTTTCAAAGGTCAGTGGGTACCCGCAATGGTGTATATCATGAATGAAGGCAGACCTTTGGGAGCACCGGGTCGTTACTATTACGAGGTGATCCGGCAGGGCTATATAGATGCGGGTTTTGATATTTCGTTTCTCAATAAAGCGGTAAGAGATTCAATTTCAGCGGCAGAGAAGTCAGAGGTGTAGGACATGGGTAACGAGAATCTGATAGCTGATAAGATTTATCGGCAGATTATGGCCATACGGGACAGCGGTGCCTGCAATATGTTTGACTTGCCAAGAGTACAGGAAGAGGCATATAAAATGGGGTTTTATGAATTAGTAGTATTTCTTAATGAACACAAGAAAGAATATGCCGAGTTTATCCTGACAGGCAAACGATAACGGTTATAACGTAACAAGTTTCATAGAAATCCACTAAGGAGAGGAACTTCATCCATGAGGTTCCTTTTTTCTTGCTCAATTTTAGGAAAGGAGGCGGCAAAGCTGCGGAAGTTAAAACGGTATAAACCAACCAAGTTTATGGCGGAA
>JGI24504J29685_1002916_pt1 | contig 14877 bp, 10 predicted proteins | sample BioPla4RNA1_FD_29685 | JGI IMG/M metagenome (IMG submission 29685)
CTGGGCCTGTGCTTCACTAATTCATGTTCAAAGAAGCGAGCTTGTCCCTGCGATCGCCCGCATAGCAAAACATCTCAAACCCGGGGGCATATTTTACATGTCGTTTAAGTATGGCAACAAGGAATACTGGAAGGATGGCAGATATTTCAACTGCTTGGATGAAGAAACCTTTAAGTCATTGATCGAACAAATTCCGGAACTTAAAGTGGATCAGGTATTTATCAGCGCAGATGTGATGGATAGGACGAATGAACGGTGGCTGAATGCTTATTTAGTTAAGGCTTAATCCCTTGGCACATGCTGCGATGCAGGTGTTTACAGAAAAGAAAGAGAACTTATTATTTACGAAATTGGATTGGAAACATAGTGGGACATGTGATCAATCGAAGGAGGTCACAGCGATGATCAATACCGCGAAACTCCAGGAAATTCTTGTTGATTATAAGAAAGGCTTTGATGCATGGTGGAAAAACGAGAAATACAAGTGGGAAGCAGTCCATCACTTTCAACAGCACTGGAATATCAATGCTCCTGACTTTTTGGAAATGTTTACTCAAGCTACAAGCAAGACAGGCAATCTGCTCGCATCGAGGCAAAACTTTCCTCGACGGATGATCCTGAAATTTGCCGCAGCTGATGCCGAAGCTGTGCGTTCCATGTTTCTTGACCTATTTGATGAAAGTAAAGACTTGGCGGCAAGGGTTGAGAAATTTGTATCAACTGCAGACAGGCTCATGGAAGAGTACAACGACGGCACATGGCGCAATCATTGGCAAAACATCAATTCAGTAAGCACCTACTTATGGCTGCGTTTTCCTGATAAATACTACATATATAAGTACTCGGAGTACGTGGAGGCTGCCAGAATCCTCAACCCCAGCCTGCTTCCTAAGAAAGGCGGAGGGACAGTAAGTCTAATCACAGGGTTTCAACTCTATGACCAAGTCTGTGAGGAACTTGCCAAGGACAGCGAACTGATACAGCTACTGCAATCCAACCTGGACAGCACCTGCTATCCAGATCGTGCACTTAAGACTCTCACCATAGACGTTGGCTTTTATATCAGCCGAGTTTATGCGAAGGAAAAACAGAAAACCGAATGGTTCCCTAATGACTACAGTCCAAACATCTCAGTGGAACAGTGGTTGGAATTGCTGCCAAACAGAGAAGTATTCAGCAAAAGCAGTCTAGAAATAATGAAACGCATGAAGCATCGTGGTGGTATGGCTACTTGTAAGCAACTGTCTGTCAAATATGGTGAAAGTCCTGGTTTCTACAACGCTGGTTCTATCTCTTTAGCCAAACGCGTTGCCAAGTTCGCAAACTGCCCCCTCCCACCTGGCATTCAAAACGAAAAATGGTGGCCAATTCTTTATTTGGGTAAATTCACTGAAGATAAAACTGAAGGTGTGTTTATCTGGAAGCTTCGCCCCGAGCTGAGTGAAGCGTTGGACAGATATGACCTCAGCGATATAAAGCTCTATGCAGATGATGCGGATGAATCCGACATTCGGTATTGGTGGCTGACTGCAAATCCAAAGATTTGGTCTTTCGGGGATCTACACGTAGGCGGGGTCCAGAGTTATTCTTTCTATAATGAACGCGGCAACAAACGGCGGATATTCCAAAACTTCCTTGACGCAAAAACCGGCGATCTAATAATAGGATACGATGCCAGTCCCACAAAACAGGTTGTCGCCCTAGGCACTGTCACGGAGAACGACGGAGAAAGATTATACTTCGAGAAAACCGAGGGCTTGGTCAATCCCATCAGCTACGAAGAACTGAAATGCTGCCCAGAACTGGAGAACATGGAGTTTTTCGCCAACCCAAAAGGAAGCCTGTTCAAACTCACCAAAGACGAATATGATTTCATCCTCGACTTAATCCGGGAAGAGAACCCGCTGCCGCAAACAGACGGCATAGAACCATACACAAAACAAAACTTCCTGCAAGAGGTCTATCTCTCCGACGCTGATTACGACACCCTTGAATCACTCCTTCGCAATAAGAAGAACCTCATTCTGGAAGGCCCTCCTGGTGTCGGAAAGACTTATGCTGCCAAGCGTCTGGCCTGGGCGGTCATGGGAGCGAAAAAAGATGACAACATCGAGTTCATCCAGTTTCACCAGAACTACTCCTACGAAGACTTTGTCATGGGCTACAAACCAAGAGGTGCAAGCTTCGAGTTGGAGTACGGTATCTTTTACCGCTTCTGCCTGAAGGCCGCCAACAAGCCGGACGAGCCCTTCTTCTTCATCATTGACGAAATCAACCGCGGCAACATGAGCAAGATCTTCGGAGAGCTTCTGATGCTGATCGAAAAAAACTACCGAGGCACAAAGACGACCCTTGCCTACGACAAGCGGCCGTTCACTGTGCCGGAGAACATCCACATCATCGGCATGATGAACACGGCCGACCGCAGCCTTGCCTTCATTGACTATGCTCTGCGCCGGCGTTTCAGCTTCTTTGCCATGGATCCGGCGTTCGATTCGGACGGCTTCCGCGCCTATCAGAAGCAGCTGAATAATGAAACCTTCGATGCTCTGATCGAGCGCATCAAAGAACTGAACAGGGCGATATACAGCGACACTTCCCTCGGCAAGGGATTCCGCATCGGCCACAGTTATTTCTGCAACCGCACACCGGAGAACTGCACGGAAGAGTGGATGAAGGAGGTTGTGGAATACGAGATCATCCCAATGCTGAACGAATACTGGTTCGACGACGCGGACATAATCAGGCATTGGGAGAATGTCCTGCGTGGTGTGTTCAATGATTGAGAGGAAAGGCATTCTTATTAAGAACATCTTCTACATGCTTTCCTATGCTTATCAGGTGCTGCGGCAGTCGCACTATGAAGACATCGCAGCAGAAGAATTCCAAAATATCCATGACCTTTTCGCCGGGATTTTGGCCGCAGGGTTGACACAGCAGCTGAAGCAGGGTTTGTACCGTGAGTACATTCCCCAAATTGATGACCTGCCTGTCTTAAGGGGCAAACTGGATATGCAGCGCACCATCCGCCATAAGCTGCAGCAGAAAACACTGCTGGCCTGCGAATACGACCAATTGACAGAGAATAATGCCTTCAATCAGATCCTGAAAGCGACCGCCGAAATACTCCTGCATGCCGGGAATGTGAAGGAAGAGCGCCGTCAGGCCTTAAAACGCGTGCTGCTCTTTTTTCACGACATCGATCCAATTGAACCGTTTAGCATTAACTGGAGTACCCTCACCTTCCACCGCCACAACCGCAGCTATGAAATGCTGCTGAACATCTGCTATTTTGTGATCAGCGGCCTGCTGCTGACAACGGAAAAAGGACGCTACAAGATGGCGGCGTTCCTTAAAGACATCAATATGGCGAGGTTGTTTGAGAAATTTGTCCTGGAATACTACCGCTGCCACCACCCGCAGCTCCACCCTGCACCGAGGCAGGTTCAATGGGACACAGATGAAGAGTCGGTGCGGTTCCTTCCATCTATGAACACCGATATTATGCTTAAACATGGAAATCAAACCTTGATCATCGATACCAAATACTACAGTCGGACAATGCAGACTACGCCGTTTGGCAGCCACACCCTCCATTCTGGCAATCTGTATCAGATATTTGCCTATGTCAAGAATGAGGACAAGAAAAGAACCGGAAATGTGTCGGGGCTGCTTTTGTACGCCAAGACCGGTGAGAGCATTGCGCCGGACTGCGACGTGAAGCTCGGCGGGAACAGGATTGTAGTGAAAACGCTGGACTTGAACGTTCCTTTTTCGGAGATTGCGGGGCAGTTGGATGGGGTTGTGGAGATGTTTTTTGAGTCCTACCCGAGTGAGGTTCGTACTGAGTAAGGGCTATGTGAGATATCAGAATGGGAGGAGGAAAATGCAGATTTGCTGCACGAAAAAACTACTGGAGAGTATTAGTGTGACTCCAGAAGAGCATTTTAACATCGATCCGCTCTTCTCCTGGCATGCAGATGTTTTTACAATTGACCAATTGCACAATACTCGAGACAGGTATTGACACCAGACGGTGTCTTTGCTATTCTGTACTTAATCGGTTAAGTATCAACACCAAGACCAACCGCGGGACAAATCTCGCTTTCTTTTGGACTTCTTTCTTAATCGGTTAAGTTCTTTCTATTTCAAACTGTTGCGACGTATCTTTTTGCGCTTAACCTGCCCTCATGATGAAAGGTGGATCGATCGTGGGTCCGACTATCCGAGACATAGCCAAAGCAGCCAATGTATCAACCGCAGCGGTTTCTTATGTGATCAACGATAAACCCGGTGTCAGCGAGGAGACGCGCCTCAAGATCCAGCGGATAATGCGCGAGATGAACTACAGGCCCAACCCACAAGCAAGGGGATTGGCAGCCAAGCGTACAGGCATGCTGGGGCTCATGATACCGGACATCACTGATCCGTTCTATGTCAATGTGGTTCGCGGAGTAGAAGCTGAGTCCAACCAGCTTGGATACACCTTGACCCTGTGTACTACGCACGGTGATGCAGAACGGGAACGTAATGTCGCAGGGACCCTAACCAGCAATTGGGTTGACGGAGTCATCATGATGGCTTACAAGCTATCCCCTTCTGAACTGGAGAAGCTCAGCAAACACAAGGTTCCGATCGTAGTAATTGACAACCCCGAAGTTGCCGGACTGATCCCGTCAATCATGGTAAACAACACCGCGCTGGGGAGAACCGCAACTGCTTACCTCGTAGAAATGGGTCACACACGGATCGGCTTCATTCACGGGGTAGAAGGTTCGAACTCATCAGCAGCTAGGTACGAAGGCTATGTGCAGGCCCTCAAGTCACACGGGCTCGAGCCGGATCCTGATCTAGTCGAACGCGGTGATTTTTCGTATGAGCATGGGCTTGCAGCCGCACACAGACTCTTGTCTCTACCCAACCGCCCTACCGCTATCTTTGCTGCCAACGACCAAATGGCTTTTGGAGTAATGAACGCAGCCACCGAACTCGGACTCTCTGTGCCTGAAGACATCTCTGTAATAGGAGTTGATGATATAGAGGCGGCCGCGCTCGTGGTGCCCGGCCTTACAACAATGAGACAGCCCACATGGGAGATCGGAGCGTGTGCCGTTCAGATTCTCGAAAGGCTAATCAACCCTCCGGAAGACTCGCAAGACTCAAAAGACGCGCAGAGCGCTGACGCTTCGAAATCAAGCGTCATCCAGCGGGTATTTGAGGCCGAGCTGGTTGTCCGAGGATCATGTGCTCCTCCTACAATATAGCGTCCCGATCCGGCTGAGTGTCAGCCCTGGCACTGCCGACGCAGTACGTACAAACGCAACATATGAGTCATGAGAGGCGGTTGAAGGTCATATGCGGAAGTTCGAATCCAAGTACGGCTATTTCGACGAAGCTGCTCGTGAGTACGTGATAACAACCCCTCGCACCCCAAGGCCCTGGGTGAACGTGATATGTCCTGGAGACTGGGGTGTCATCCTCTCGCAAACCGGCGGAGGCTACAGCTGGCGGACACATGCATCACTCAATGCCATTACGCGCTGGTATCAGGACCTTGTGCGTGACAACTGGGGCAAGTACATCTATGTGCGAGACGACCGCTCAGGCGAGATTTGGTCGCTATCGTGGATGCCGGTAAAGCGCGAACCAGAGCACTACCGCGTCAGGCACGGACTGGGCTACTCCGTAATAGAGTCCACGACCGCGGGGATCTCCAGTAAGCTCACTGTTACAGTACCACCCAATGAGCCCCTGGAGCTGTGGGTCGTCGAGCTGAAGAACATCAGGCAGGCCGACCGTGAGCTTTCGTTGTTTACGTACCTCGAATGGTGCTTAGGTGCATCCCCTGACTGGCACAGAGAGTTCCACAGGACATTCATAGAGACCTCGATTGAGCGGGAAATAAGCACCATATGGGCAACAAAGAGGCTTTGGGAGATCCCCAATGACAGAGGTGAGTCCTGGAACAAGTCGTGGCAATACAGTGCGTTCCACGCATCGAGCATCGATGCAACAGGTTTTGAATGCGACAAAGAGGCTTTTCTCGGATTGTACGGCGATCTATCCAAGCCGACTGCAGTGGAACGCGGCTCTCTGACAGGCTCTTGTGGCAAATGGACTGATGCGACCGGGTCAATACATGTGAAGGTGAAACTGCGAGGCGGCGAGAGCACTCAAATATGCTTCGTGCTGGGTGCAGTAGAAGCCGGACAAGAGGATGAAGCCCGAGCGCTGATAGCCAAGTATCGCGACACAAGTCAAGCGGCCGCAGCTGTCAAGTGTGCATCTGAGTTTTGGTCATGCCTTCTCGAGCCTTACGAAGTCCGAACTCCCGATGACGCATTCAACCTCCTACAAAACACATGGCTCCCGTACCAGGCGATCTCCGGCCGTATGTGGGGGCGTACTGGTTACTACCAGTCAGGCGGCGCGTATGGGTTCCGTGATCAGCTTCAGGACAGCCAGATATTCCTCCCCATTGATCCATCCCACACTGCAAAACAGATCAAGCTTCATGCTGCGCATCAATACGTAGACGGTCACGTTGACCACTGGTGGCATCCGATCTCCGAGATCGGTGGCGGTGGCCTTTACTCCGACGACCTCCTGTGGCTCCCATTTGTGACCATAAACTATCTCAAAGAAACCGGGGACTACGCGTTCTTGGATAAACGGGTCCCCTACCGCGACGGCGACGAGGAAAGCATCTGGAACCACTGCATCAGAGCAATCGACCTCAGCCTCTCACGCCGCAGCGAGAGAGGCCTGCCATTGATACTCGGCGGGGACTGGAACGATGGGATGAACGCTGTTGGGACAGGTAGACGCGGGGAGAGCATATGGGTAGCACAGTTTCTGTGCGCATTCCTCCCAGACATCGCTTACCTTGCACGCCTCAGGGGCGATGACGATACTGCGACCAGGTATGAAGCGGCACGTCGCGATCTCGTCAATGCAGTGAACACACACGGTTGGAGCGCAGATGGAGGATGGTATATCCGTGCAGTTTGCGATGACGGCACGCTGATCGGCGACCCGAGCTGCAAGTATGGGAAAATATTCCTCAACACCCAGGTGTGGGCCATAATCAGCGGCATCGCTCCGGAAGACAGGGCCAGGTCTGCCTGGCAAGCTGTTGTCCAGCACCTCTCAAAGGACTCAGGCCCATTGCTGTTTGCTCCAGCATATCGAGAACCTGATGAGAGAATCGGCTACCTCACGCGGTACGCACCCGGAGTGCGTGAAAACGGGGGCAGGTACACCCATGCAGCTACATGGGCAATAGTGGCTGCTGTCATAATGGGAGATCCACTCGAGGCTTGGCGCATGTATCAGAAGATCTGCCCGGTGAGGTGTGGCCTCTCCCCCGACACCTACAAAGCAGAACCCTACGTCACCCCTGGCAACGTAATTGGTCCCGATTCGGACAGGTACTGCGAGGGCGGGTGGACCTGGTACAGCGGTTCCGCAACATGGCTGTTCCGCGTTGGCTCTGAGTGGCTTCTGGGCATCCGTCCTGAATGGGATGGGCTGAGGATAGACCCCTGCATCCCGTCACACTGGGGTGAATTCTACGCAAAACGCAAGTTCAGGGGTGCCACTTATGAGATACTTGTGCGCAATCCAAATCACGTTTCATCAGGAGTCTCAAGAATGACCTTAGACGGAGGTGAGGTCAAAGGCAATTTGTTGTCGGCCTTGAATGACGGTGAGATTCATCATGTTGAGGTTATCCTTGGAGAACGCTAAGAGAACTAAGGAGGGACTCGCATGAATTGGTCTGGCAAGAGCAACAGGACGGCCGTGGGTCTGCTGGCGTGTGTATTGGCACTAACTGTCGCATTCACCTCGCTGTGCACTGCCCCGATGAGTGCAGCCGGGACAGACAGGGTATACCTGTTTGGCATGGACACCCAAGAGGAGATCGGCAAGTTCGACAACGACCATACCGGCGCTATGATGGAGCTTTCGCATGGAATCGCCAGGCAGGGCACCAATGCCATGAAGGTGATCCCAAGCGGTGAGGCTCCAGAGACGAAAATCGCCGTTGATATCGTCGGAGACACTCTCGACAAATGGATAGGTAACGACTCAGTTGGCATTCACGTATACATCCCTCCAGATATGAAGGTCGTTCCGAACTCGTTCTTTTTGGGCATGGCAGACCTGTCGGACGGTTGGGCGTGGGTTGACGGAGTTTTCCCAAAGGTCGAGGTAGCGCCCGGATGGAACGACGTGATCTACGATCTCTCTGGCCCAATGAAAAACGTCAAGGAAGGCGGACATTACAAGATCTATCTGTCCTTCTTTACAGTCGACGATCAGAACGCCAAGATTCCCCTAGCGGAGCCGTTCATTGTAGATGGAATTTGGGTCCAAACAAAGGACAGCGCTGCTGTGACTGACAGCGGCCCGATCGGTGATTGGCTGTGGGCTATGGACGACGAAGCTGAGCTCGCAGGATACGAAAACGACAATACCGGGGCTAAGTTTGAGTTGGAGTCGAAGATAGTTTGTCAGGGCACCCACTCAGTCGCAGTTATTCCCGACGGAAAGGCAATAGAGACTAAACTCGCTCTCGACCTCGAAGGCGAGAGGCTGCAGCGCTGGATAGGCCAAAACGAGGTGATCATGAACATCTACCTTCCGCCCGAAAACGAGTTCAATCCAACGATGTTTTTCTTGGGCATGGCGGATCTGTCTAGCGGCTGGGAGTGGGTCGGCGGCGTGTTTGCGGATGTCGATCCGGTCCTGGGGTGGAACCTCGTGGAATACACGCTTCCGGCCGAGATGAGCGACCTGAAACCGGACGGTACATACAAGCTCTACTTCGCCTGGGCTCACATAGATGAAGGAGGAGCAAAACTCCCGCTCACGGAGAAGTTCTACATAGACGGCCTGGGCCTGGCAAGGGCCGCTCTCTCAAGAGAAGACCTCATTGAGCGGATACCCGCAGAGATCAAGGAAGAGGTAACGAGGCTGCTCGAGCTGGACGACGACGCTCTCATCGAGGCGGTAGCCAAAAAGAGCTTTGACTACCTCTGGAACGAAGCCAACCCAGCAAACGGGCTGATCAAGGACAGGAGCACTGCCACGTCTCCTTGCAGCATAGCTGCTGTAGGGTTTGGACTATCAGCGATCCCTGTAGGCATTGAGCGAGGTTGGATCACCCGAGATGAAGGGTACGACCGCGCACTTACTACACTAAAGACCTTTGCTGACGGAGGCGTTGAAGGTAAAAACGGCTTCTACTACCACTTCGTCGATATGACCAAAGGGCGCAGATTTGGAGACTCAGAGATATCGTCTATAGACACTGCGATTTTCTTGGCCGGAGCTATCACCGTTGGCAGATATTTCGAAGGCACTGAGGTTGAGAGCCTCGCCAATCAGCTCTACGAGGCCGCAGATTGGCAATGGATGTTGAACGAAGGAGATACCCTGTCGATGGGATGGAAGCCGGAGATCGGATTCCTCTCAGCCAGATGGAACTCGTTCAACGAGGGGCTTCTTGCGGCCCTGTTGGCAATAGGCTCCCACACACATCCGATCCCTGCGTCGGCCTGGGACAACATCTTCCGTCCAGTCAACGAGAACTACATCTCCCTTCCACAGGAGACCCTCTTTGTCTATCAGTACCCGGCCGCCTGGATTGACTTTCGCAACAGGGAGGACCGCTACGCCAACTACTTCAACAACGCAGCCACAGCCACCAGATACAATCGTCTGTTTGCGGTCATGCGCAGGTTCAACTACTCCACTTACGACTTGGACGTATGGGGACTCTCCGCATGTGACGGCCCAGCAGGATACAAAGCCTATGGCGCATCGGAGGGCAATCACGACGGCACTGTCGCTCCATATGCGTCTATTGCGTCTATGCCCTTTACGCCAGATCTGTCCATTGCTGCCATGCGGGCAATGCTCGAGCGCGAAGGCGGCCTGATCTGGGGCAAATACGGCTTTGTCTCTGGATTCAACGTAGACCAAAATTGGTACTCCGACCAGTATGTAGGCATCGATCAGGGTATCATCGTGCTAATGCTTGAGAACTACAAATCGGGGCTGATCTGGGACCTCTTCATGTCCCACCCTGCGATTGCTGCAGCAATGGACAAAATCGGATTTGTAGAGCGCGAGTCGGAGTATGCTGTTACCCCGGAGTATATGGCTGAGTGGGAAAAGATGCTCCTAGCGCCAGCCGAGAAAATGGCATTGGCGACCAGGGCACTTGAGCCCAAAGTAATCGATGGCTCCCTCTGCGACTGGGAAGGTGTAGAAGGCTACCTGGTTGACGAAGACATGAATGTGCCAGCAGGCGGAATAGAGAAGGTCGATAAGACAAAGCAAGTCCTCAACTCAACCTTCTACGTGCAGTATGACGACGAGTACTTGTACCTAGCCGCCAATGTGGAAGATGAATACGTCGTCATCAACATCAAGCCCGAGGACCAAGGCGCATACTACAGAACCGATTCAGTCGAATTCTACATTGATCCTAGCAGAGCCGGAGTTGAAGGTCACCTCACAAAGATCGCGGTCCTGCCCTTTGACACCGAAGGCAATGTCCAAGCTGTGAGACACGAGGACGCCAAGCCCGGCCCTATAGCTCAGACGAGCCCGGGGACTCTAGTAGCCTCCAAGAGGACCGAACGTGGATACATAGTCGAGCTGGCGATACCTCTGGCCAACTTGGGCATCAAGGCCGAACCCGGCACCGCGCTTGGCTTCTCACATGTCGTGCACAACAGCAACGACAAAAACGCGAGGACTGGGCAGTATGTGAGGACAAACATAATCGGGTGGAACAACCTGACTGAAGTCTGGGCAACCCCTGATCTCTGGGGTGATCTGGTGCTTGAATAAGCCAGCGATGTCGCATTTGGATCTCGGTCGATGGTCACACACTGCACCGTAACCAAACAAAAGGGAGGTATCCCCAATGCGGAAAGCGGTATCGGTGATTCTGTGTTGTGCATTGCTCCTTTTGGCCACGGTGTTGTCTGCTTCTGCCCAGACTATAGAACTCACAGTCTGGGCGATGGGTGAAGAGGCTCAAAAGATCGGTGCGATGACTGCTAAGTTTGAACAGCTCAATCCGGATATTCGTGTCAAGGTTCAGGCTATACCCTGGAGTGCCGCTCATGACAAGATCATAACTGCAGTTGCCGGTGGCACGGGACCCGACGTAGCACAGATGGGCACTACGTGGATGGCAGAGTTTGGCTCTATAGGAGTATTTGAAGAGCTGTCCAGCTACATATCCCGATCGGATGTAGTGCACCAAGACAGCTTCTTCGAGGGTTCTTACGAAACATGCATCGTCAACGGTAAGGTCTATGGGATCCCGTGGTATGTCGATGTCCGAGTGCTCTTCTACCGGACTGACCTCCTCGCAGAGGTAGGCTTTAGCGAGCCTCCTCAGACCTGGGACGAACTCCGAGCGGCTGCTGAGGCACTGGCCAAGAAGACAGGCGGATACGGCATGGCCCTCTCCACCAACAACTACCAGGAGTTTATGCCGTTCGTGTGGCAGAACGGTGGCCGCATCCTAGATGAAAACGGATACCCGGCAGTCACTGAACCCGAGTTCGTAGAAGCCTTGGAGTTCTACGCAAAGCTATTCCACGATGGCATCACTCCGGTTGACAGCGGCGGCACAGATCTCTTTCAAGAATTCGCAAGAGGCACCACGCCGATGTATTTCAGCGGGCCTTGGATGATCAATCTAACCTATGAGCAGGTGCCCGAGATAACCGGAAAGTGGACGGTAGCTCTCTGCCCTGCAAAGAAGACTCGGACGACGTTTGTAGGCGGGTGCAACTTCGTGATCTTCCGCGACTCCAAGAATAAGGAGGCTGCCTGGCGGTTCATAGAGTTCATGAGTGATCACCGGACCCAGCTCGAGTGGTTCAAGGTCTCGGGCTCCCTGCCTGCAGTCAAGAAGTCGTGGGAGGACGAGGAGCTGATTGGCAACCCGATGATGGCTGTCCTGAGAGAGCAGCTGGATGACACCAAGGCGCCTGACAACGTGCCTCAGTGGGCGCAGATCGAGGCAGCTATCCAGCGACGTGTCCAGGAGGCCTGCTACGGGACAAAGACCGCTGTGGAAGCCGCTCAAGCGCTGGAGGCGGACATAAGGCAGATCATGAGGATTAGGAACTAGGAGACTTATGGATGTGGCTCGGTCGGTGAGTGCGGCTTAGTTGACAGAAGCTAGCCGCGATAGCCGGCAGGCCTGCGCCGGAGGTACCGCAAGGTCTCCCGGCGCAGGCATATACGTATACGTGATCCGATCGGCCCGTCAGAGGTTTGGAGATGATTGTGATGCAACACAACCCTAAAGTAGCATACATGTTCCTGGCTCCTGCATTGATACTCATGGCCATCTTTATAGTCATCCCAGTCGTGGCCTCCTTTGTTATAAGCCTGACTGATTTTGACATATTCGCACTGGCTGATTGGAGCAACGCTGAGTTCATCGGGTTTGAGAACTTCGTCCGTCTCTTTCAGGATGAGCTCTTCTGGAAGGCACTCAAGAACACCCTGTACTTCGTCGCAGTCGGGATGCCACTTGCAGTGATCTTGGCACTAACTCTGGCTCTGCTGCTAAACTCGCCGCTCAACCGCGCGAAAAGCCTGTTCAGAGTGGGATACTACCTTCCAAGCATTACCGAAACCGTAGCGATCGCAGTAGTGTGGAGATGGGTCCTAAACTCGAGGTATGGCATTCTCAAACACGCCCTGGAGATCTTCGGGATACAAGCCCCCAACTGGCTCGGAGATCCCAGATGGGCTATGCCTGCAATCATAATGATGGCTGTCTGGAAGGGCTTGGGGCACAATGCACTCATATTCCTTGCAGGCCTTCAGAGCATACCATCGACAGTGTATGAAGCGGCCAGGATTGACGGAGCCAATGGCTGGACTCAGTTCAGATACGTGACTTTGCCACTCTTGGCCCCCACCACATTTTTCGTGGGAATCATGACCCTAATAGGATATCTCCAGCTCTTTGCNGAGCCGTATACCATGACCGACGGCGGCCCGCTGGACGCGACTCTGTCCATAGTCCTGTACATGTACAGACACGGCTTCAAGTTCTTTAACCTGGGCTATGCCTCTGCCATGGCATACGTGCTGTTTGCCCTAATATTCATCGCCACTCTGCTAGCAATGAAGTCCAGGTCCGAAGAGGTGTCCTACTGATAACAGCAGCGCTACGAAACCCAGATGGGAGTATCTATGACCTGGAGGCGCACCCCTTGGTGGCGCGGTGAACGAACTGGACTGGAGGGAGTAGAGATGAGAGTTCTTCGCTTAGCTCCCATGACTATCGTCGTAAACCTCCTGCTGATTGCGGGCCTGGTATGTATGGCTGCGCCCTTTGTGTGGATGCTCTCGACATCGCTCAAGGGCACGAAAGATATCTTCCGCTATCCCCCTCAATGGATACCGAAAGAGCCCACTCTCGACAACTACATCGAGCTCTTCAAGACCATCAACATAGCCAGGCCTTTCTTAAACACAGTCATCACAGCGATATCTATCACCGCACTGTCTCTGCTGGTCTGCTCGATGGCCGGATACGCCTTTGCCAAATTTCAGTTTTTTGGCAAGGACGCCTTGTTCATGGGCATCCTCGGAACGCTTATGATTCCGGGGCAGATAACCATGATACCAGTCTTCTTGCTCCTCAAGAAGCTGGGCCTTCTCAACACTTACGCAGGTCTGATACTGCCCGGAATAGCGAGCGCGTTCGGTATCTTCTTTATGAGGCAGTTCATGGTGACTCTGCCGGATGAGCTGCTGGAGGCTGCGCGGATAGACGGCGCCAAGGAGTTCTTTATTTACAGCAGGATAGTGCTCCCGCTCTGCAAGCCTGTCCTCGCTACCCTGGGGATCATGAACTTCACGGGTTCCTGGAACAACTTCCTCTGGCCGCTGATCATCTCCACTGATGAATCCATGTATACGCTGCCCGTTGCAATCGCAAACCTCGCAGGACAGCACGCAACGCAGTACGGGCTGCAGATGGCCGGATCGGTGGTAGTCATCATGCCCATTATCATTTTCTTCATGTTTGCCCAGCAGTGGTTTATGGAGGGCATTGCGCTTACCGGAATGAAGGGTTAGTAGAGAGGAACTCGCGTTTATGAGCTGCGATCCATCGGAATGCGCTACGGGTGAATCTTCTCAGCTCGCACTAGAGTTGCCACTTTGGTTTCGGATCTCGAACAGTCGGCAGCCCAATTCAGTGAGCCAAGCTATGTAGTCTTCCACAGGTGCAGTGTAGAGCCTCACCCTGCGGCTTCCAAAATCAAGGCACTCTCCCTCGTTGCTGAGCGACAACACCAGGATGCCATGAGGGCGGAGTGCCTCGACGATGTTTGCCAGAGCAGCTCTTTTCCGCTCGATGTGCATGAACGTCAGTACACTATATGCGACATCGAAGCGCTCGCAGAATCGGAATTCCTCAACATCGCCAAGCACTAGCCGAACGTTTGGATATGCTGCAAGATTCTCACGCGCCCGCTCCAGTGTCTTAGCAGATGTGTCAAGGCCAGTGAACGTCCTGCAACCCATATCTAGGACTCGGCGAGCCAACCGTCCTGTGCCCACACCGATTTCAAGCACGTCACTAAGGTGACCCAACCAGACTAACAGGTCAGCTATTGGATCGACTAACAATGTTGCAGCAGGCCGGTTTCTCGCTAACCATGGGATCGTGCCTCGCGCTTATCGAACGTGATTGCCCCATCAGGACATATATCGGCACATTGATTGCACCCTGTGCATTCCGCCGCAGAAGGCTGTATGATGAACGAGCCGTACGGCCCAAGCTCAGTTGAAAACTCCGACGCGTGGGGCTCACAG
>JGI24504J29685_1001540_pt1 | contig 13910 bp, 10 predicted proteins | sample BioPla4RNA1_FD_29685 | JGI IMG/M metagenome (IMG submission 29685)
TAATTATTTACGAATAAAGTTGAATAAGAAGTAAATGCTACGTTTTTCTGATTTGAAATTTCATTAAAAGAAATATATAATGATAATGAAAATCATTTTCGAAATAAAAAATAATTCGTGAAAATAAATTTCAAGAAATGGAGGAAAATCTGTGAAAACGTTGAAAAAGAATGCATTTATAGTCTCATGCCAAGCTGAAGAAGGAGAACCATTATTTGGGAAAGAGACAATGGTAAAAATGTCAATTGCAGCACAAATGGGAGGGGCAGACGCAATTAGAAGTCTTTATCCTGATGTTGTTAAGGAAGTAAAAAATGTAGTTAGCATTCCAATCATTGGTATTACAAAAAACAGAAATTTAAAGGGAGCTTTCATTACGACCACAAAGAAGGATATAGATGAATTAGTACAAGCAAAAGCAGATTTTATTGCATTAGATTGTACAAGAAGAGAAAGGCCAGAACCACTGCCAGAACTTTTTAACTATCTAAAGAGTAAATATCCCAACATTGGAATAATTGCAGATATTGCGGATATAGACGACGTAAAAAATATTATTCCATTAAAACCAGATTATATTGCGACAACCCTTTCTGGATACACAGACTATTCTATAAATAGGCCTTGCCCTGATTATGAATTAATTCGTGAGATTATTAAAATAACTGATATTCCTGTTATCGCTGAAGGAAACCTTTCAACTCCTTTAGAAGCTAGAAAAGCTATATTAAATGGAGCATATGCTGTAACAGTAGGAACAGCGATTACAAGGCCTCAGATAATAACTCAAAGATTTAAGGAATACCTTGCAGATTTTCAAGACGATGAATTATTAGCGGTTGGGATTGATATAGGAGGAACCTGGACAAGAGGAGTATTGGTAGATAGATTTGGAATAATTAAAGACAGTGATAAAGTTCGAACTGCTTCTACAGGAAAAGAAGTTATTTCAAATATGCTTTCTTTAATCAAGAAACTTAAAACAGAAGAAACTCATTTTCTAGGAGTAGCAAGTGGAGGAAGGATTGATTTCAAAACCGGAGTAGTAGGTTTTTCCACCGGGCTAATTCCAGATTGGAAAGGCGTAGGTTTAGCAGATATTATAGAAAAAGAATTTAATATTAGACCTATAGTTGATAATGATGCAAATTGTGCTTCATATTTTCAACATTTTATAACAGATGAAGATAATATGCTCATGATAACAGTTGGAACTGGGATTGGTGGGGGGATTATAAATAACGGAAGAATAGTAAGAGGTGCAAAAGGTGGAGGTGGAGAAATAGGTCACATCATTTATCCTGGAAATACCAAAAAATGTTCTTGTGGAAAGGTTGGATGTGTTGAAACAATTCTTTCTGGAAGATATTTAAAAGAAAATATATATGGAAAAGAAGGAAAAGAAGCGTACAAGAAAATAAGAGAATACTCCAAAGTAATGGCTTGGTTTATTGATACCTTAAAATCCACACTTGATTTTGATAAATGTTATTTAGGAGGAGTTTTGCCAAATTATGGAGACGAATTTTTGGAAAATATAAAAAATAGTTTTAAACAGATCAGTAATGAAAAAAATGCCGATTTTATAAACTACAGTGATCTAGGAGAATTTGCTGGAGCAAGAGGAGCTGCGTTGCTATCTCTACATAAAGGAGAGATCTGAAATGTCGAAGATAGAAGCATTGATAAATTCAAGAATGCATAGTTTTACAAAGTCAGAAAAGAAGATTGCAGAATATATACTAAATAGTAAAAAAAGTGACATAACAAGAATGACTATAAGTGAACTTGCCTCAAATTCTGGGGTTAGTGAAGCAACTATCGTTAGATACGTCAAAAAAGTAGGGTTTGAATCCTTTCAAGACTTTAAACTCAACCTTGTTTTAGATAATGGTGAAGAAGATGATATTTTAGAAGAAGAAAAAGATGTAACTATATCAAAAGATGATACCCCTCAAGAAATTTTAAGAAAGACAAAACTTGGTTTTTTACAGTCAATAGAAAATACTGATGCAATAATTGATATGAATAATTTTTTGCAAGCAGTGAATTTTATTAGGTCTGCCAAAAAAATAGAAATTTATGGAGTAGGTTCTTCTTCCGCTGTTGGTAAAATTCTTCAGTATAAATTAACAAGGTTAGGGTTTCCAGCTTATTCAATAGAAGATCCACACATGCAAGCTATTTCTGCAGCGACCTTAGGCTTAGGAGATTTAGCATTTGGAGTAAGTCAAAGTGGTTCAACCAAAGATACTGTTGACTCCCTAGCTATAGCAAAAAAGCATGGGGCAACTACTATTTGCTTAACAGAACATGTAAACTCCCCTATAACAAAATATGCCGATGTTGTATTAGAAATATACTCAGGTGAAAATCCTGTTAAGACAAGTGCTGGAAGATCTATTTTAGTTCAAGTGTTTGCTGTTGAGTTACTGTCAGGCCTCTTATATTCAACAGAATATGAAAAAGCCATTAAAGTTGGAAAAGAAACTGCAAGTGCAGTTGTAAATAAATTGTATTGAGGTGATTTAGGTGAAATACGATCTCACAATTGTAGGAGGGGGAATTTCAGGTTTCCATGCGGCAATAGCTGCTGCAAGATGTGGTTTAAAGACTTTGCTTATAGAGAGAAGTTCAACAATAGGAGGTCTCACAACCTTAGGACTTGTAAACCCTTTCATGAAATATTGGTTAGATGAAGAAATTCTTGTAAAAGGAATATTTTACGAATTAACAGAGCGATTAAAAAGAAATAACGGTATTTTTTATAACACCGTCGATAGTGAGTTGATGAAAATAGAAATGATGAAAATGATAAAAGAAAGCAAAGTTGAGTTGTTACTTAGAACAATGGTTACCGATGTAAAAACTACACGAGATAAAATAAGTTCATTGCAAGTTCAGTCTTCAAATGGAGAAAAATTTGATATCGAATCTGATTTTTTTGTGGATGCAAGCGGAGATGGAATAGTAGGTTACCTTTCAGGAAATGGGTGTTTCGTTGGAGATATGAACGGAAATAATCAAGCGTTGACAATAATGTTTACAATAGGTGGGGTAGATTTTAATAGAATTATAGAGAATGTCCGAAGAGATCCTGATAATTTTTTTGCTTGGGTTAGCCCTAACATGGAAGTTATTTCTGTAGCTGGTTATTTTAAAGAAATAGAGGAAGCTAAAAAAAAGGATCCATATTTACCGATAGACCATTTCTTCTATGTTCAGATGCCAGGCGACAATAGGGTAACTGTTAATACAATGAATATTTCAAAAAATGCCATAGATAATTTGAAATTATCGCGGAGCGTTGTAGATGGAACTATAATGGTTGATCAAATATTTAATTTTGCTAAAAAATATGTAAAAGGATTTGAAGATTCTTATCTAGAGAAAATAGCTTCGGAAATCGGAATCAGAGAAAGTAGGCGAGTCAAAGGAATATATGTTTTCAGTGGTGAAGATGTTAGAAATTATCGAAAATTTCCTGATGGTGTAGTAAAAGGTTGCTATGGTATTGATATTCACTCAGAAACTAAGAAGGTTGATGAAAAAGATAAAAGCTTTGTTCCTCGTTATGGCGACTACTATGAGATTCCATTACGATCTCTGATATCAGAAAAATTTGCGAATTTAACTATTGTTGGACGTTGCTTTTCTTCGGATTTTGAAGGTCAATCGGCAGCAAGAATTCAACCTACATGTGCAGGAATGGGACAAGCAATAGGAACGGCGATTTACTTAGCTTTGAAAAATAATTGTCCACTAACCAAAGTTTCAAGGGAAGAAATAGAAAACCAGCTTTTAAAGATTTCCAACAATTAGCCATTTTGGCTAAAAATAAAGAGGAGGTAGGTGTCATATGAAAAAGGTGAGTATTTTATTACTTTTGGTTTTGACGGTCTTTACAGTTTCTTTGGCAGCAAAAACTGTTACTGTCGAGTTTTGGACACTTTCATTGTCAACTTTTTCAGATTATTTTAATAAGGTTATAGAAAGTTTTGAAGCAGCGAATCCTGACATAAAAATTAACTGGGTGGATGTACCATATGACGCTTTTCAACAGAAAATGATTGCAGCCATTGCTTCGGGAAAAGCACCTGATCTAGTCAACATGAACACACCATGGGTCATCGATTTTGTTGGACAAAATGCGTTAAGTCCCATTGATGAATATGTAACAGATGTTGATAAGTATTTATATTTACCAAATTATTGGGATGTCACGGTGATCGAAGGAAAATCATATGCTCTTCCTTGGTATCTAAGTCCTCAAATTATGCTTTACAATAAGCAGATTTTTGAAGAGGCAGGTCTAGATCCAGATAATCCCCCAAAAACATGGGATGAGATAGTGGAATATTCAAGAATAATTAAGGAAAAGACAGGATTATATGGATTTCAACCAAATATTGTGGCACATATAGATCTTTTAGAATCAGGTGTTCCCCTAATTTCACCTGATGGCAAGAAAGCAATAATTAACACCCCAGAAGCTGTGGAAAAGCTTAAACAATGGCAATTAGCTTTCAAAGAGTCGTTGATGCCTCAAGATTTAGGAGGGTATCAAGCTGGTACGCAGAAATTTGCAGGAGGAAGAATAGCTATGTTCCCCGTTGGAATTACCATGGTTAAGCATGTTGAAATTAATAGTCCTAGCATATTTCAAGTTACTGATGTAACTTCTTTTCCATTAGGGAAAGGTGAAAAAATTCCTGCAGGGGCTATGAATGTAGCGGTGCCCTATAATGCAAAGAATAAGGCTGAGGCAGTGAAATTTGGTCTATGGCTCACTTCTCCATATTGGCAAGTAGAATTTGCTAAAATAGCAACAGTTGTCCCATCCACCAAAATATCATTGGAAGAAGATCCATGGTTTATTGAAAAAGCTCAAACAGATTTAAATGTAAAAGCACAACTAGTTGCTAGCCAATCTATGATCTACGGATTTGATCAGGATGAACTTGGAAAGGTAGTAGGTGCTTCTAAGTATTCAGAGTTTAGAAGAATCTTAAATGACTACTGGATAGCAGCTATTAAAGGAGAATATACAGCAGAAGAGGCACTTGCAAAGGCGGAAGAAGAATGCCAAGCATTATTAGATAGTAAATAATTGTAATAGCGGTAGGTGCATTCCCTGCGCCTATCGCTTTATGTTATAAATTCGGAGGTGAAAATATGAAGTTAAGTAGACAAAAGCAAACATATCTTATAGCCTTCTGCTTTTTGGTGGTACCCCTAACTTTACTGGGCATTTTTAGTTACTACCCTATAATTAAGGGAATTACTTTATCCTTTGCAGATTATAATATGCTAACCGGCGAAACAAAATGGGTTGGTTTAGCAAACTACAAATGGCTTTTCAATTACAAATATTTTTATATTTCACTTGCTAATACTTTAAAGTATCTTATAGTTGTTCCTTTTATTCAATTTGCCTCGATGGGACTAGCGGTTTTAGTGAATCAGCCAATCCCTGGTATAAAGTTTTTTAGAACTTTGTTTTATGTTCCAGTAATAACTGGAAGTGTAATTGTAAGTATAGCTTGGAGATGGATTTTTGATATAGATGGAATTTTAAATTATTTTCTTATGTCACTTCATATAATACAAGAACCAGTTTTATGGTTATTGGACAAAAATATAGCTTTATTTTCATGTATGTTTGTAACGTTTTGGAGGGGACTTGGATATTACATGATCGTTTATCTAGCAGGTTTGCAGAACATTCCTTCTGAATTATACGAAGCCGCTTCTTTAGATGGAGCAAGTAGTATTAAAAAATTTACTAAAATAACAGTACCTTTATTAAGGCCAACAATGTTGTTATGTTTTATATTATCAACAATGTCTGCATTAAAAGTTTTCGAAGAGGTGTTTTTACTTACAGGTGGAGCAAATCAAACTACTACTCTTATGTTTGAAACTTATAATTTAGCGTTCAATAGATATGAATTTGGTAAGTCTGCCGCTTTAGGTGTGATTTTTTCAATATTCTTAATTGCATTGACTCTAATACAATTTAAATTTTTTGGGTTTGGAGGTGTTGAAGGTGAAGAAACAAAGAAGTAAGAAAAAAATAATTAAGCGTACAATAAATTATCTCGTTTTAACTGCCTTAGCATTATTTTTTATTTTTCCTTTTTTATGGGCACTTTCAACGTCTTTAAAAACCTCAACCGATGTTCTAGCTTGGCCTCCAAAGTGGATACCAAAGCCTGCTACACTTGATGCTTATAAATATGTTATAAGCAATGTTCCTTTTGCAAGATATTTTATTAACTCTCTCATAATTACAGTATTAGGCATCATTTTTAATGTAGGGTTTGCTTCATTAGCTGCATATCCTTTGGCAAGGTTAAAATTTAAAGGTAGGGATCTCATTTTTTTCTTAATTTTATTGCCTATGATGATTCCTATTCAAGGAGGGTTGATAGTTAATTTCATAACTATTCTAAATCTAAAATTGTATGATACATATTTAGCTGTAGTGTTGCCAAGCGCAGTTAGCATTTTTGGTATTTTTATAATGAGACAAAATTACTTATCGATTCCACGGGATCTAGAAGACGCAGCCAGGATAGATGGATGTAATGAATTTCAGCTCTGGTGGAAGATAATGTTTCCAATGGTAAGACCTGCAGCAACTGCTCTTTCAATTATTTCTTTTGCTGGGTTTTGGAATGCTTTTTTATGGCCATTAATAGTTCTTCAAAACGAAAATAAATTTCCTTTGCAGGTTGGGTTATCTTATTTAAATAATATGTTTGAGCAAAATTATAGGTATATTACCGCAAGCTTGATAGTAGCAGCATTACCTATTCTTATATTTTTCTTCTTTACTCAAAGATATTTCATAGAAGGGTATCAAGGTGCCTTAAAACAATGATATTAATAAATAATTTTGAAATAATTTTCTCATTGGGGAGGATTTAAAATGAAAAAAGTAACATGTTTTTTCATGTTATTATTTGTATTTGGGGTTTTTTTTGGTTCAGAAGTAGGAATACTTGTTTCTGAGGCTTCTAAAGAATTTTACGGAGCAGCTTCTTATCAAGATTTGCTAAATGGTACCTATATGAGTCTTGATAATCAAAATATTGATTATGAAATAATAGATACATTTCGAATTGGCATGTCAGGAATTCCAGAAAATATTAAAGTTTTGATAATCCCATCTAATGCTGCTGTTTCTGAACAAGAAGCTGAAGAAATCGAAAAGTTTATTCAACGCGGTGGAAAAATATTAGGTGGCTATGAAGCAACATTAAGATTCTCAGATGGACAAATGAGGCCTAATTATGTTGTTGGGCCATATTTAGGTATCCAATATTCAAGATGGGAAACCGGGAAATATAACTACATGATATTAACAGATAAAGGAAAAGAGATTTTTGGAGGGGAAATTCCTCCTATTATAAAAATGCCAAGAGGATTCACCTTTGTCTTTAAAATAACAGATCCAGAGGTAGTTAGATTAGCAGAATGGGCTCAAGACGTTGATGGAACTCCTTCAACAAATTATGAAGAAAATTGTGCGATAGCATTAGGAAAGTGTGGGATTTTTTTCAGTGAAAATGTATTTGCTTTAGCTTTAGGCGATGAAATTTTTCAAACTTTTATTGTTAATTCAGTGAGGTATTTGTTAGGTCTACCACCAACCATAATTGAGGCAGGAGAGATTGAATTAAAGAAATTGGAAGATGAGGTTGAGGAGTTCAAGAGTGAAATGAAAATAATTCAATCAACTATTACGCCAGAAAAATATAATATGTTGAAGGTTGAGATAGAAGAGCTTGAACGTAAAATAAAAGAATTAAAAAACAGAACATATTCTAATGAAGAGGTGACTGAATTGAGGGAAAATTTTCAAATGTTGCAAAATAAATTGCTTTCCAGTGATTTAATTGAAACAAGAGCTATATGGTTAGATTATGCTGCTATAGCTGAAGCTAAAACTTCAGAAAATCTTTCAAAGATTATTGATGAATTAGCAGCTTTAAATTTTAACCTTTTGCTTCCAGAGGTTATCTATCAAGGAAGGACTATCTCAAGGGAGCTCAGCGAAGCAACTGGCTACCCACTTTCAGAATTATTTGTAGATTGGGAAGAAGATCCTTTAGAGATTATAATTACGGAAGCTCACAAAAGAGGTTTAGAAGTTCATCCTTGGGTATGGGTTTTTGCAATGGCTCATACAAATCCAAGTCCTATGATGAAATTGCATCCTGAATGGATAGAAAAAGACAAATTTGGAAACATTTATTCAGAATCGGAAACTGTTTGGTTCTCACATGCCAATGAGGAAGCAAGAGATTTTATAAAAAATGGCATTTTGACGTTAGTTAATATGTTTGATATAGACGGAATCCATTTGGATTATATTAGGTATGCATCGGATTATATGGGATACGATGAAGTTACAGTTGATAAATTTCAAAAAGAAACAGGGATAAATCCTATTGCCATAGAAGAATATTCTAAAGAAGCTGTAGATTGGCAATTATGGAGAGAAAATTTGGTTACTTCTTTTGTTCAAGAAATATACAGAGAGGTAAAAAAAGCAAAACCACAGATATTGGTGAGTACCGCTGTAGGACCTTCTTTGAGCGAATCTAGATTAAAATATAAACAAAACTGGGGGAATTGGGCACAGAATCATTATATAGATGCGCTATTTCCTATGGATTACAAAAGTAATTTAGATGATCTTTCTATTGTTCTTGATGAACAAAAAAAGTTTAGTAGATATGTCTTTATCTATCCTGGTTTAGCAGCCTTTTCGTTAAAAGATGGTAATGAATTAATCAAACAAATTGGTTTGGTAAAAGAAAAAGCTTTTCCTGGGGTAACAATATTTTCAGTGTCACATCTTAAAGATATGAATCCAACAGTAATTAAAAGTATTGATATATCTTTATTAAAAATGGGTTATTTTAGAGAAAAAGCAGTTCCTTCACATAGTTCATTAACAAATATTGTCAAAGTTTTCAAAAAACAGTTTGATGAAGTTATCAAGGTTTTAAGTGAGAATGGTTTTCTTAAAGAAGAAGAAGCTAAATGGTTAGATGAAGAAACTGGGGTTTTGTTAGCAGCCGAAGATGAAATTAATTTAAAAGAACTGTGGGATCAAATTTCTTTGCTGAAAACAGAAATAGCAAGTAATATAAATAATTATGAAGCTTCTATAAGGTTGGTAAATGAAATTTACAAAGTTATGGATATTTTAAGGCCACTATTATACGCCCAAGAAAGGGAAGGCAAACCTCCAATAATTGCTGAAAAGCCAACAGAAATGGTAGTAGTTGAAAATCCTTTACCAATACCGACTGTACATATTAAAAAGGCATTTACGTCTCCTGTGATTGATGGAATTATAGATGAAGAATGGGAAGGAGTGGAATGGACAGATAATTTTGTTACGAATGACAGTGGAGAACCATTTCCATATGAAACTAAAGTAAAATTATTGCACGATAATAAATATCTTTATGTTTTATTTAGTTGTGAAGAGCCTGATATGTCAAATATTAAGGTGATAAAAGGGCAAAGAGATTCTCGAATATATTTGGGGGATTCTGTAGAAGTCTTTATTTGGCCGAATGAGTACGATACATCTAAATATTATCACATTGTAGTTTCAACTGATGGAACGATTTATGATGAGGTTGGGTTAGATTCTCGGTGGAATGGTCATATAGAAGCGGCGACAAATAAATTAGAAAATGCGTGGATTGCAGAAATAAAAATAGATTTGCAAGAAATAAATGTAGACTTTTCATCAGGCGCTAGAATTAACTTTAATAGAAACAAGTGGAAAGGTGATTCGGCAATTTATGGATGCTGGAGCTGTACCTATGGTTCTTTTCATACTTTAGAACGTTTTGGATATGTTGAATTTGAATAAAATTAATGAAAAAACTATTTAAAAAGGGGTAGATAAATCATGTATTTATCTTCAAGATTGAACGAATTTAATTATTTAAATCATCTTATGATAGTAGGTTCCACGACAGATAAAAAATATTATATTCCCTATATTTCTGCTACTGATGTAGACTTAACTCCTAAAGAGTGGCTTTTTGATTCTTTTTTATTAGTTCCAGAAGTAAAAAATTTTTCCTTGGGTGCTGATATAAATATTGGAACCACAATGAGTGGAGAAGGGGATTTTTATGCAGTACCATGTCCAAATCCAGGTAATAAAGAAGCATGGCTGACTGCAATTGATAGTTTAATTTGTGGAGCAAATACCATATCCACAACTATTGAAGAATTATCAAAGATAATAGGAAAACCAGAAAGAAAAAGGAACCTAGTTGTTATGTTACCTTACCCTGGGGTAAATCAATGTAAATTTGGAATGATTAATGGTGAGAATCTGAATTTTTCTGTATTAGGGCAAAATTTAACACATGCAACAGAAGATAGATATATTGCATGTAAATGGTTTGTAGAAACTTTTATGGCTCAATGGAAGAAAGAAGCAATTGATAATCTAAATTTATTAGGATTTTATTGGCCATTTGAAACCGTTTATAGAGGTTGGAATGTAGATGATCATTGGTTATTAAAAGAGATTCATAGATATATAAATGTATCATACAACAAAAAATTATTTTGGATACCTTTTTGGGCGAGTTATAATGTTCATTTACTTGATGATTATCAAAACTATTATTTTGATGCAGCTTTTTTACAACCTAATTATATGTTTTACGAAAAAATAAAAGGAGTCGAAGAAGCTGCCGAAGCCGCAAAAAAAAGAAATGCAGGTATAGAGATGGAATATTTCCTTAATTTAAATGAACCGATTAAAGTATCCCAAGAACGCCATAAAAGATTTAGAGAATATTTAAATGGTGGTGTTAAGTATGGTTATATGGATGCAGCATGTGCGTGGTTTGTTGGAGGAAAGATTGGAGAAATGTTAAAAGATCCGATTGAATTTGAATTTTATCAAGATATAGTTGATTTTGTACATAAAAGATACAAGATAAAAAATATAATCTAAATTTATATAGTTGGAGTTTATAATTATATTATTTTCTTAGTACAAGGAGTAATTGATATTGAAAATAAATATTTTGGATCTATTAAATACTTTTGAGAGTATTGGAATTAGAAAGGGAGATACACTTTTGGTACATAGTTCATTATCAAGTTTTGGTTACGTAGAAGGTGGGACACAAACTGTTATTGAGGCTTTATTGGCTTCCGTGGGAATAAGCGGAAATGTTTTTGTTCCAACACTTACAGGTAAACCAAGTGATGGTCCAACTAATCCTCCAGTTTTTGATGTGAAAAAATCTCCTTGTTGGACTGGTATAATTCCTTCTGAGTTTATGAAATTACCTGATGCTAAAAGAAGTTTGCATCCTACTCATTCTGTTGCAGGGATAGGTCCTTTAGTAGATTATTTGATTAAAGGTCATGAAGATTCATTGACGCCTTGTGGAAAAGATTCACCCTACATAAAAATAGCTGAAATTGGAGGCTACATTTTGTTGCTAGGGGTAACAATGGATTCTAACACGACTATTCATTCAGCTGAAGAACTAGCAAATGTGTCTTATCATTTACAGAAAGAAAAGGCAGAGTGCACTATTATAGATCATAGTGGAAATATACTAAAAAGAAAACTATATCTTCATAGATGGGGAACACCAAGATACTTTCAAAAAATAGAAGAGCCTCTTGAAAATTTACATATATTAACTCAAACAAGGTGTGGTAATTCGGTGATTAGATTAATAAAATCAATGCCGATGATTGAATGGTTGTACAAAAAATTAATACAAAATCCAGAATATCTTATAAAGGAGAGTTAGATATATGAGGATAGTTTATTTGCCATTAGATGAAAGATTTTGCACCAGAGAATACTTTTTAATGTTCACAAAAATTGCCGGGTTAGACATATTAACTCCCCCCAGAGAACTATTAGGTTCTAAAAAAGTGCCTGCTGATACTGATGCTTTAGAAAATTGGCTTTTAGAAAATGTCAAAACAGGAGATAGTCTGATTATCTCTTTAGATACTCTAATTCATGGAGGATTGATTCCCTCACGAATAAATTTAATCCGTTCGGAAACTATACGAGACAGATTGAAAATTTTTTCTATTTTAAAAGATAGGAAAGTAGAAATATATCTTTCAACTACAGTAACAAGGATTCCAATATATAATTCTGCAGATGAAGAACCCGATTATTGGGAATATTATGGTGAAACATTAAGCGATATGTCGAAAGAATTTGCTAGATATTTAGAATCAAATAATATAGAGAATTTATCTTATAAAGATATTCTTCCTGAGTTTTTAAGTGAAAATGAAGAAAGATATCAACATATCCCTAAGTGGATGATTGAAGATTTCTTTTGGCGAAGGGAAAGAAATTATAATATTATACGAGAAGTCATAGAACTGGTGAATGAAGAGATAATAGACTTTTTAAATTTAACCTTGGATGATAATTCTGCTGGTAGCCTTTCTGTATATGAAGCGCAGCAGCATAGGAATTTTGTAAAAAAATTAGGCTTAGAAGAAAAAATTTCAGTTCATCCTGGAGCAGATGAAACTTCTCTTACCCTTTTAAGTAGATTTTTGTGCTCAAAATTTCAATACGCTCCTTCTTTTGAATTATTTTATGTACATCCAGAATCAATAAATTTAATTCCTCCATATGAAGGTTATCCTTTAAAAGAAAGTGTGGAAAATCATATTAAAGCTGCAGGTGCACAAATTAAATCAAATGGTGAAATACTGCTTCTACTTAATAACACAATCGATTATAGCAAATACGAAGTTATTTATCAGGATGAAGTAAAAGTTAATGAAGAAGAGTATGAAAAGATTTTAATGCAAATTTTGAAAGAAAATAGAATTGTAGGAATTGCAGATATAAGGTATGGAAATGGAGCGGATAAGAGATTAGTAGAAAAACTATTAAAAGAATCCTTAGATTGGAAAAGAATGAATTATGCAGGATGGAATACAGTGAGTAATACCCTTGGAACAGTAATTATACATTCAATTATTCAATATTTTGGTGAAAAAGGGTATCTAAAATTAGATATGGAAGAACTTTTAAAATTACAAGCTATCTTTTTTATAGAACATTGGGGATACCAAGCTGACATTAGGCAACAGTTACGAAAAGATTGTGTAACTAAAGGATGCAATGTTTGGACGCTTATGCCTGCAGAAAAGTGGGCAGAAGAATATACTTGTTCAAAATTGTTACCTTACAAAAATGCAGTAGAAAAAGCTTTACGTAAAAATTGGGAAATGAAGGTATTTTTTCCATGGCATCGTAGTTTTGAAGTGGGAATAATATTATCCTAAATTTAAGATGTGAAATCTGAAAAATAATAAAAGGGAGGAATCGGAATATCCTCCCTTTATTCATTTGATGTTAAGGTTTTTCCAATTTTTAAAATACCTGTATCTGTGATTTCAAGAAAGTGAGTTTTGGTATCATGAGCACAAAGTCTGCAACCATCTATTCTAAACAATCTAACTACCTCTCCAATAGGTTTTTCATATATTTTTGCCGCATATTGTGACATTATCAATTCTTTCGCTAGAACCATTGTTCCATCTACGATATGTCCAACTGCATAACCTCCTGCAGCTTCAGAAGTTAAATCTTCATGACCGGATCTTTTTTGAGAAACTAAGAGAGCAGTTTGACGATGTTTTTTTAGAAAATTGTAAATTCTTCTTATAACTGTTCTTGCCAACATTTCTTTATTTTCATAAAAACCAGTTACCGAATCAATTATTGTAATGGTAGCGCTATATTTTTTTATTACATATTCAAGAGTTGCCAAAAGATTAGGAATATTTTCACGTAATAAACTATAAGAAGCAGCATCAATTAATATTATATTATTCTCAATTTCTGAAAA
>JGI24504J29685_1000875_pt1 | contig 12277 bp, 4 predicted proteins | sample BioPla4RNA1_FD_29685 | JGI IMG/M metagenome (IMG submission 29685)
TGCGGCGCGGCTGATGCAAATCAAGCCTGCGTCGGGACACGTTTGCGTCGTGTTTATCGCAAAGCTGACCAGACATGTAATCACAGCAAGCAAAACAACGTGGTCATGCAAACCGGAACGAGTGATCACGCAGATCAGGACGTGTGGTCACACAAAACGGGACGGTGATCACATCGACCCGGAACACGTGAATCACGGCAAACCGAAACTGTAAATCACAACGGCTGACAAAAAGAAAAAACTAAAGGAAAGGCAGTGATCGAATGCTTTTAATCAGTATGTCCGGTTTTACCAAAAACCAGAATCTATTAATTGCATTTGCATCTGCTGCAATTGCCGCTTTGGTCGTGGCCATGGCGGTCATGTTTATAAACTGGCTGAAGATGCTGCGCAGGAAGGAAAAGAAATATACCATGCAGGAAGACCTAACCCCGAAAGAATGGGAGCAGAAGATGGCCGAACTTGCGCGCAGCCACGTCGGCGTGAAGTGCCGCAGGAAGAACTATATCATTACCTGGTACAACCAGGCGGCATACAGGAAAATCAACATGATCAGGGAACAGATAGCGCGCACGCCGACGGAGATAATTTCGCTTGTTCCTTCTGCGCGGTGGTTGTTTGACAATTTCCAGATGCTTTACCGCGAAATAAAGAAGGCCAAGGTCACGGGCACGGTGTACCTGCCATTGCCGCTGCTCAGGCAAACGGAGTATGCCGGCTACCCGAGGGTATATGTAGTTGCGAAGAAAATGATCGAACTGTCCCGCGGTTATCTGAACAGGGAGACGATAGTGCGCATGATCGAAGCGTATCAGGAGGAAAACCCGCTGACAGAGAGGGAGATCCACGCTCTCCAGGAAATGCTCGGCCTTTGCCTGCTTGAACGCACGATAGAGGTAGCCGAAGAAATAATCCGCATTACGAAGATTAAGACCAGGGCCGAAGCTTTTGTCAGGGAGAGAATGCGCGAAAACCAGGACGGACAGCCGGACGTGAGCCCGCTGCTTGTGACGGTGGACTCCGGGAGCTACAGGAAAAAGTTCCGCTCACGATCCGACAGTGCGGAAATCCATCTGGCCGCCGGCAGTGTGCCGTTCCGCACACGCGCCGACAAGACAGTGTTCTTCTCTCGTGCCGATAATACAATGCGCCGCACACGCGCCGACAGGATACCGTTCCGCTCACATGACGACATGATAACGTTCCACTCGCACGTTATTTACCTGCTCAGGCGCATGTCGGTCGATGAAAACGAAATACAGAAATACATCTCATACCATTTCGAGGCCGACGGAAGGACTGTCAGCACGGCAGACATATTCAGGGAAGAGGGAAGAAGGCAGTCCGAACTCGAGGCGCAGATCCGTACGGCTATCACCAGCCTCAGGGAACTCAACCAGATCGACGAGAACGAACTGGTGGAGGAGTTGTCGGTGACCGAACGCATACTCGCCAGGGACCCGGCAGGCGTGTATACTGAGATGGACAGCACGAGCCGTGCCATGTACAGGACTGCCGTCGAAAAACTGGCCCGGAGGACCGGCGCCAGCGAGCCCGATGTTGCGGAAGCCTGCGTGGAACTCGCCGCTGAAGAAAGGAAAGATGTATACTGCTCGCGGCATGTCGGCGCATACCTGATCGGGAAAGGATATCCTGTCCTCAGGGCAAGGCTTCTGAACAGGCCAGTCCGCCGGCCAGGGGACAACAGGAAGCTCAAGGGCACGCTGTATTTCATGCTGACTGCCGTCTTGTTCGTCCTCGTGCTCTTCCTGCTGGACTATGCCGTAAGGAGCGCCGGAGGCCTTGAGACATTCAAACGGGTGATCCTTGCGCTTGCAGCGCTGCCGCTGGTGAAGGATGCGGTTGCCCGGCTTGCCAGGAACATAATGTCGAGGATCGTACCGGCACAGCAGATGCCGATGATGGACTACCTTGAGGAGATACCGGACAACGCGCGGACTGTTGTCGTGATGCCTGTGATAGTATCTGGGATGGAACAGGCCCTGGACTACGCTGAAAGGCTGCTCAGGCATTACCTCGTAAACCGGCAGCCGAACCTGTATTTCGCGCTGCTGGCCGATTATGCAGACGCTCCGTCCAGCAGGATGCCTGAAGATGAGGAAATCAGGTCGGCACTTGTCTCAAAAATCGAGCAGCTAAACAAAATGTATCCCTCGGCTAACAACAGGTTCATGCTGCTCATGAGGGAGCGGCGATGGAGCCGGACGGAAGACTGCTACATCTGCTGGGAGAGAAAAAGGGGCAAGCTCGAGGAGTTCAATGCCCTGCTCAACGGTGTTGACCCGAAGGAAACGAGTTTTGACACGCTGATTTGCGACATAGAGCTTCTGCGTACATGCAAATACGTGATAACGCTGGATGCGGATTCTGAGATAGAACGGGACAGTGCTGCCAGGTTCATAGGCATGATCGACCATCCCCTCAACCGGGCACTGGTGGACCCGGAGAAGAGGAAGGTTGTGGAGGGTTATGCGATCATCCAGCCCATCGTGAGGAACCATATATACGAAAAAGGCGGTGGCTCGTTTGCCAAGATATTCGGCGGCGTGTCCGGACTGCCCAGTTACACGGCGGCAGTATCCGACATATACCAGGATGTTTTCAGGGAAGGCATTTACGTCGGGAAAGGCATATACAACGTAAAGGCATTCCACCAGCATCTTTACAAGAGGCTGCCCGAAGGCAGGATACTGAGCCACGACCTGCTTGAAAGCTGTTATGCCAGGACCGCTTTTTCCAGCACGGTCAGCATAATGGAGAACTTCCCCGGCAGCTACATGGCATACGCAAAACGCGAACACCGCTGGATCAGGGGAGACTGGCAACTGCTGCCGTGGTTGTTCAAAAGGGACCTGGGTTTTCTGTCCAGGTGGAAGATCGCGGACAACATGATAGCCAGCCTCATACCGGTCAGCAAACTGCTTTTCATAATTCTCAGCCTGCTGCTGGTACCAGGCGCATACTGGCTGTGCCTTCCGGTCGTGATGTTCAGCCCGGTGCTGGAAATCGTACTGATACTGGGTTCGACCCTGGTCCACAAGATCAGGAGACCCAGGCTTGCCCTCGTTTATTCGCTGATGGTCCGCGAGATCAGCATAATGATGCTGCGGTCATTGCTTGAACTGGTGTTTGTCCCGGCGGCGGCATTCAACTCGCTCGATGCGATACTGAAAACATTGTACCGCCTGGCAATCAGCAAGAAACACCTGCTCATGTGGAACTCGGCGGAAAACGTGGAAAGGACGGCCAGGAACACGGCAACGGGATACCTGTTCTACATGGGGCACAGCGGACTGTTCGCTGCGGCTCTTACCGCAGTGCTGCTTGCAACGTCCGACAGGGGCATGCCGACAGTGGTGGTATACGGCCTTCTGGCCGCCTTCTGGGCAGCGTCTTTCTGCATCGCATACCTTATAAGCCACAGGCGCGATGCTAAGCCGACGCTGAAGGAAGAAGACCGTGAATTGCTTAACGAAACGGCACGCAGGACATGGCAGTTCTTCAGGACCTATGCAACGAGGGAGAACAACTGGCTCTGTCCGGACAACGTGCAGATCCTCGGCAGGGGAAAGATAAAGGTCACAGGAAAAACGTCGCCCACGAATATAGGCCTGCAGTTCCTTTCACTGCTGTCGGCCAGGGACATGGGCTTTGAAACGTTCAGCTCGATGCTGAAATTCGCGGAAAACATGCTGTACACGGTAAGCGTGCTTCCCAAGTGGGAAGGACACCTGTACAACTGGTACGATGTGAATACGCTCGAGGTCCTTGAACCAAGGTATGTGTCAACCGTGGACAGCGGCAATTTCATAGGAGACATGATCGCTTTCAGGAACGGGCTGCTTGAGCAGAGGGATAATCCTGTCGTAAGCGGCGCGCTCGTTCATGAACTTGCGCGGCTTGCCAGGCTCAACGGGGCTGAACTGCCGGCGGACCTGCAGCGCGTGAAGTTCGGCGAACTACTAAAAACCATCGAGGCGATACTGGAGCCGGAAGATGGGGGCCGGGTCGCAACTGCCGTGGCAGAACAGGCAGCATTTAAGGAACAGGCTGTGATATCGGAAAAGGAACGGGTTGCGGCAAGTTGCGGTGAACGGGATGGCATGATCCGGGACAGGGATGAACTGGCGAGGCTGGCCGGACTGTTTGAGGAAGAAGTACAGAATCTCGGCCTCCGGGAATACTGCCTTGAGGACCGCATCACGCCGGCCCGGCTTGCAGAACAGGGAAACACGGCCGCAGCCGAACTGCTCGATACAATCGCAGGCCTGTGCAGGGTCATCGACAACCTGCTGAAAAGCGTGGATTTCTCGAGGCTTTTCAATAAAAACAGGATGCTGTTCCATATCGGGTACAACGATTCGACAAAGACATATGACAATGGATGTTATGACCTTATTGCCTCTGAGTCGATGCTGACCAGTTACATCGCCATCGCGAGGGGCGAGGTGCCGGTGAAGCACTGGAGCAAGCTGGGGCGGCCGCTTACGGTGATCAGGGGGATACCCGCGCACGTTTCATGGAGTGGTACGATGTTCGAGTACCTGATGCCGAACCTGCTGCTGAAGGAATTCGACGGGTCCGTTTTCGCGGATTCCGCGCGGGCTGCAGTGCTTCAGCAGATCAGGTATGCTAAAAACACCAGGTACGCGAAGGGCATGAACATACCCTGGGGCATTTCCGAGTCCCAGTACTACATGTTCGACATGGATGCCAATTACCAGTACAAGGCTTTCGGCGTTCCCATGCTCCGGCTGCAGCCGGTATACAGCGATCCGATGGTGGTTGCCCCCTATGCATCGGTGCTTGCACTTGAGTATGCCGGGAAGGAGACCCTGAACAACCTGAGGAGGATCAGGGAACTCAATGCTTACGGGGAATATGGCTTCTACGAGGCCATAGACTTCAGCGCGCCTGATCCCGTAAGCACTGCGCCTTACTGCATAGTAAGGTCGTTTATGGCCCATCATCAGGGCATGATAATGGCGGCGATCAACAATTACCTGAACGGGGGCATCCTGCGCCGCCGGTTCCACTCCGACCCGATGATCCGCGCGTCGGAGACGCTGCTTGAGGAGAAACGACATTCATGGTTCGTTTCGGTAAGCAGGAAGGGATACACGGTCAATATCAGGAAGAAAGCGGCTTCAGGAGAGGATATGCCTGTGCCCAGGAAGATAAGGACCGTGTCGCCGCCGATACCGGTTGTCAACTACCTTTCCAACGGCAGCTATTCGGTTCTCGTGACTTCCGACGGCGACGGCTTCAGCCGTTGGGGGAACATGATGGTTTACAGGTGGAGGCCGGATTTATACGCCCAGACCGGGTTTTATATTTACATCCGGGATGTTGAGGCCGGCAGGTACTGGAGCGCTGCTTTCAACCCGACCCGGAAGGAAGCGGACCACTACCAGGCGGTATTCTCATACGACAGGGCCGAGTTCACGAGGAAGGACGGGGACGTTTCCACTCAAACGACAGTCAGCCTTTCCCTGGAACACGACCTTGAGATAAGGAAGGTTACGGTTACCAACCACAGCAGCGAAGAGAAACTGATCGAACTGACCAGCTATATCGAGGTGGTGGCAGACACCTTCATGGCGGAATCGGGACACCCGGCCTTCAACAAGCTGTTCATCGAGAGCGAATTCATCGAGGAAAGCGACGTGTTTATCTCCAGGAGAAGGGGAGCTGATGGCGCACCTGTCATAATGCATATGGTCAGGACAGACAGGAAGCCATACAAGGCCGTTGAATACGAAAACGACAGGATGAGGTTCATAGGGAGGCTCAACACGCTTAAGGATCCTGCGGCGGTAAGGGACGGGCTGCCTCTGTCGAACAGGTGCGGCTTCTCTCCCGACCCGATCATGAGCCTCCGCGTGAGCATATTGCTCGAGCCCGGCGGCAAGGCATCCATATCTTTCATAACCGGGGTTTGCGCAAGCCGCGAGGAGGCTGTCAGGATCGGCGAAGAGATGAGCATACCGTACAGGATAGACGATATCATGGAGAAATTCAGGAACCAGAGTGAAACGGAACTGAAATACCTGGGCATTTACGGAAACCAGTTGAACGTTTTCCAGAACCTGATAGGACCGGTGTTCTACCCGTCAAGGTATTACCGAGGCCCTGCCGAGCGAATCAGGCGCAACTGGAAGGATCAGAGCTCACTCTGGAGGTTCGGCATATCGGGAGACAACCCGATCCTGCTGCTGACGGTGGATTCCGTCGAAGAGGCCGGGTTCATACGGAAAGTCCTGAAACTGTACGAATACATGCGGATAAATTGTGTCACGGCGGACCTGGTGATCCTGAGCAGCGCAAAGTACGGGTACATGAATGAGCTCGATGACATGCTCAGGCAGATGACCAGCTCGCTGAAGACATACAACAGCAGGGACCGGGCCGGCATATTCATCCTGCACGAGTACCAGCTCGTACCTCCCGAGATCGACCTGCTGTATACGGTGGCCCGCGTGGTGATTTCAAAGAGAACGGGCCTGCACTTCAGGAACGTGATTGCCGATGTGCCCGGCTGGACGGGCAGGCGGCGCGCAAACAGATGAACGGGAAGACAAATGCGTGCGAACATTGCTGCAGGCTTGAGTATCAGGAACAGCATTGGAGGTGCATATGGTGAACGCGGCGCAGAACCTTGAGTTTTTCAACGGGTTTGGAGGATTTTCGGAAAACGGAAGGGAGTACGCCATCATCATGGACGGGGACAATGTCCCGCCGGCCCCATGGATAAATGTCATCGCCAATAAGGATTTCGGCTTCATGATATCGGAAACGGGCGCAGGTTCCACGTGGGCGTTCAACAGCAGGGAAAACAAGCTGACGCCGTGGTCCAACGACCCTGTTATCGACCAGTGTCCCGAAACCATTTATATAAAGGATGAGACAACGGGCAGGATAATGACGCCGGTCTCGCTCGGCAGGAAGGACAGGGGCGCTTACCTGGCGAGGCACGGCTTCGGGTATTCGTGTTTCGAGCATGAAGAGGACGGCATCCGGCAGCATCTGACCGTTTTCGTCCCTGTGGACCAGCCGGTCAAGCTGTGGAAGCTCACGCTCATAAATGATTCAGACAGGGAACGTAGCTTCACGCTGACATATTATGTCGAATGGGTCCTCGGGGTGGACAGGGCATCTGCGGCGCCGTACGTCGTGACGTCGTACGACAACGAATATGAATATTTGTGCGCCAGGAATGTGTACAACTATGATTTCCGCGGTTTCAGGGCGTTCATGTTCTCGAGCGGGATGATAACGTCGTACACGGGCGACAGGCAGGAAGTGCTCGGTCCCGGCGGTTCGGTGCGCGAGCCCGGCGGGCTGGGAGAGAAATTTTCATGCCGGACAGGCGAGGGCTATGACCCGTGCGGAGCGATACAGGTACCCGTGTCCATCGGGCCGGGCGGAAGCGTCACGGTGATTTTCGGGCTTGGCTGCAGCAACAGTGAAGAAGAGATCGGCAGGATGAGGACCAGGTACAGGGATGTCGGGGCTGCGGACGCCGAGCTTGAGAGGGTGAAACAGTACTGGGATGACCTGCTCGGAGCCGTAAAGGTCGAAACGACCGACAGGGCCATGGATATACTTGTGAACGGATGGCTGCTTTACCAGGCGGTTTCATGCAGGCTGTTCGCGCGAGCAGCGTTTTACCAGTGCGGAGGGGCATACGGGTTCAGGGACCAGCTGCAGGATGCAATGGCCCTTGTGTGGACAAAGCCGGAAATGCTGAAGGAGCAGATATTGCTGGCTTCCTCGCGGCAGTTCGAGGAAGGGGACGTGCAGCACTGGTGGCATCCGCCGAAGGGCGTCGGGGTGCGCACGAGGATCTCGGACGACCTGCTCTGGCTCCCGTATGCGACGGCGCATTACATAGAATCCACCGGCGACTGGTCCATACTCTCCGAAAGGACCCCGTATATCAAGGGCCCTGCCCTTGAAGACGGCGTTGGGGAGATGATGTTTTTACCCGAGGTTTTGGAGAAGGACGCCAGCATTTACGAGCATTGCAGGAATGCCATAAAACGCGTGCGTTACGGCGAACACGGCCTGCCGCTGATGGGAGGCGGCGACTGGAACGACGGCATGAACAGGGTAGGCATACAGGGAAAGGGAGAGAGCATATGGCTGGGATGGTTCATGTGCGATCTGCTGAGGAAGTTCATACCCGTATGCAGGCACGAGAATGACCATGGATTTGCCGACGAACTCGGGGAAAGGCTTGAGATGCTGAAGAGAAGTATCGAGGAACATGCCTGGGACGGTGAATGGTATCTCAGGGCGTTCTATGACGACGGTTCGAAGATGGGTTCGAAGGAAAACGAGGAATGCAGGATCGATTCGATAAGTCAGTCGTGGAGCATCATTTCGGGAGCGGCTGATCCGGAGCGGGCGCGCATGGCGTTCAGTTCGGCGTGGAAGCATCTCGTGGTCGAGAAGGAAAGGATATCGCTGTTGCTGACTCCTGCATTTGACAAGACGGACAGGGAACCCGGATACATCAGGAACTACTACCCGGGAATGAGGGAGAACGGCGGGCAGTACACCCATGCAGCCGTGTGGCTTGCGATAGCCGCGTCCATCCTTGGTGACTCCGGCAGGGCGTACCGGCTTTTCAGGATGCTCAACCCGATATATGCCACTATCACGGAAAAGGACGCCCTCAGGTACGAAAGAGAGCCGTACGTGATGACAGCTGACGTATCGTACAACGACTACTGTATGGGCAGGGGCGGCTGGAGCTGGTACACGGGTTCTGCCGGATGGATGTACAGCGGGCTGGTCAGATGGTTCCTCGGCCTTGAAAAGAGGGGCAGCCGGCTGCATATCAGGCCGCGGGTCCCCGAAGGGTTCGGGGATTACAGGATCACGTACAGGTACGGCACATCGCTTTATATAATAGACGTGAAGCAGGGCCATGACGCAGACGCAGATGGAGTTGCGGGAAATACTGCGGACGGTATGGCAGCGGCAACGACTGAAGGAACGGCGTACGGTATGGCGGACAGCACGCTTGTCGGTATGTCGATGAGTGCGTCAGAAGGTGCCGTGAATGGCGCGGTTAAAGGCGCAGCTGGAAGTGCAGCAGAATGCGCGCCGGAAAGCATAACCGGCGGCTCAGCAAGATGTGCGGCGGGAAGCAGGGTGAATGGCACGGCCGAAGATATGGCGGAAAGTGCGGAGAAAGGTACGGCCGAAGGGACAACGGATCACAAAAACGTGACCGAAGGAATAACGGAATACAAAGGCATGGCCGAAGAAACGACGGAATATGAGGAAACAGTGATCGACCTTGTCGACGACGGAACGGTCCACAGCATCAAGGTACGCCTCGTTCACAGCGCCGGTCAGCAGCGTTGACCGGCCGTTTCCGAACGTGTAAAATTTAAGTAGGAAAAGAAGGAAAACAAGGTATAGATAAAGAAATAGAGACCTCAAACAAACCCGACCAAAGGAGTTGAGGTCTCTATGGTAAATATTTTACTACAAAACATAACAGATATCAATACCTTGGAGAAGGCAGCACTGGAACTTGCAAGGCAGATAATGGAGAAGGCAATAGAAAAGCTTGAAGAAGAGCTATTTAAAAATAAAGATAAAAATTTAGAAGTAGTAAGATTTTTAGAAAGAACGATATCGACTAAAGTTGGAAACATCAAGCTTAGAAGGCGACTATATAAAGACCAAAAAACAGGGGAAAGGGTCATTTTACTGGACAAAAAACTGGGGTTAAAAAAGAAAAAAAGAGTAAGTGGAGAATATCTAAAACTGCTGGTAATACTGGCAAGTAAGATGAGCTACAGGCAAGTGGAGGAAGTACTGGCTGAAGCGGGTTTTCCCCATTTAAGCCATACAACTATCTTTAATGAAGTCAGGGATTTTGGAAAAAGGGAGTCAGAGAGGCTCAAACATGAAAAAGAGGAAGTATTTACTGGAGGTAAGATTTTAAAAGGGGAGGAAAAGGAAATACCACTACTATTCATTGAAGCTGACGGGATAATGGTTGGTAGTCAGGAAGAAGGAGGAAAGAAGCTGGAAATCAAACTGGGATTAATCCATGAGGGCTGGGAATATACTAGTCCAGCAAAAAAACGGAAGAGATTGAAGGAGCCACAAATAGTAGCAGGAGTCTATGAAAATGCAGATGACTTTTATGAAGAATTAATCCATCAAATAAGCAAAAAATATAATCTTGAAAACACTTTAGTAGTATTAAACGGGGACGGTGCCAGCTGGATCCAAAAGACCAGTAAGGAATACTTTGAAAATATAATAGTACAACTAGATAGGTATCATATAAAAAGAGATGTAGGATTATACTTTGGACGAGAAGTTGCAGATGATTTATGCAGGGTATTAGCAGAAGGAAGAAAGCAGGTATTTCTGGACACATTGGAATCGTTAATATGTATGGGGGAAACAGCTGAAAACCGAGAAAAGAGGAGGAAATTAGTAAAGCATTTTAAAAAGTATGAAGAGCATTTATTAGATTATAGATATCGAATACCCACAGAATTAAGGAATAAAGAATTACATGGGATGGGAGCAGCTGAGGGCTATGTGGATAAGAATGTGGCTCGCAGGATGAAGAACCAGGGAATGAGTTGGAGCAAAAAAGGTGCTGAGGCAATGGCTAGAATTTTAATGTTAAAACATAACAAGGAATTAAAAGAAAGACTTGAAGATCAGTATTACGCAATAAAAAACCCGGTAAGGAAAATAAAATATATGTTTAGGAAAGAGGACAGGGATTGGAGTAAGTGGTTACAGGCAAAAATACCTATAATAAATGGTCCAGATAGCGGTAAAGATTGGGTAAAAGCGATAAGAGGACTGGCAACTATTTAGAATAAATATTTATGGGTTGTTTGAGGTGAAATATTCTTCCTACCTTTTCTTGACACGTACTATGGTACAGTTTTCGGTTGACAAATACAATAATAATCGATGATGGAAGTAATGATGATTCTAAGGAAATAATAGAATTTTATTGGAGGAAATATCCTGATAAGATAAAAGTGCACTTTTTTCAAAAGAACCAGGGTGCTGCAGCTGCCAGAAATAAAGGAATAAAAATGGCCAGAGGAGATTACCTGGTATTTGCTGATTCTGATGATATACAGGATAAGGAAAGGATTCAACAAATCATAGAATCTATCAAACGGGATAAAGTGGATATGGTTTTTAACAATTGTTTAATGATTGATGAGAATGGACAGAGCCTGGGGAAAGATTTAGGTTTTCCGGAAATATTAAACAATAGTAACGGATTATTATTAAGTTTACAGAGAAATTATTTTTGGACAAGTTTAGCGACTGTAAAAAATGACAGGTTAGTTTATTTTGACGAAAGTTTAATGCGATCTGAAGATTATGATTTGTTTTTAAAGTTATTGTTCCATGGTTGGAAATTTATTTTTATAAAAGAACCTCTGGTTAAATACAGGATTCATAGTGGTAATGATTCTTCGGATTATGAAAAAGCAAGAAAAGCAACTATAAAAATCCTGAATAAATATCCTGTTGAGAATCTATATACAAAACTGAAAGAAAAAGGACACCCTGAGAAGGACATCTATATTACTTTTGGTATAATGAGTATTATTAAAAAGGAATATGATAATGCAGTTGATTATTTGAATAAAGCGAAAGATATGGCTGGTGACAATTATATTGATTTGCTACAAATCTTCTTCTATTCAGGTGTAGCATATTATTATGAATCTAAATTAAAAGACTCATATGAAAGCTTTAAAAAAGCATATTTACAGGATAGCGAGGATTCTGCATTATTAAATAATCTAGGGGTTCTGGAATGCTTAGTAAATGAAGATTTAAATAAGGCTAAAGAATTAATAGAAAAAGCCCTGCTTTTGAAACCAGGATATTTGGATGCAATATATAATTTAGATAGAATTAAAGAAGGAAAACGTCCTGATAAGATAACAGAAAAGTTTTTGCGAAAAAATCTTGTCCATACTTATAATTATAAACTATAAAATAGGGAGATAAAAATGCCAGCAAACATATTAATCACAACCATCGGGCGCCGGGGAGCATTGACTAAAATTTTTAAACAGGAATTAAATAAAATAGGTGCTGAAGTAATCGTAACTGATAAAAGCCCTCTGGCTCCTGCCCTGTATGAAGCTGATAAATACTATCTAACTCCGGGAAATCATATGAAGAAAATTATATCGAGACTATACTGGAGATCTGTGAAAAGGATGATGTTAAG